>Ga0074193_1000155_pt1 | contig 127516 bp, 91 predicted proteins | sample EPASupsiteHSE605_FD_64523 | JGI IMG/M metagenome (GOLD analysis project Ga0074193, IMG submission 64523) | Bioremediated contaminated groundwater from EPA Superfund site, New Mexico - Sample HSE6-05 | ecosystem: Environmental > Aquatic > Deep subsurface > Groundwater > Contaminated ... | reverse complement strand
GGTTTACTACGCAAGGAGGAGGTTTTTGCCAGTACGATGAAAACAACAAACAATTTATTCGATACGATTCTAAGTCTTTAAGTATCCCATCCAACATTGTTTTCAATATAATTGAAGATAATACCGGTATATTTTGGGTAACCACCAACAACGGGCTACTTTCTTTTAATCCCGAAACATTGGCCACCAAAATATATACCGTTTCCAGCGGGTTGTTAAGTAACCAGTTTAACTACCAGTCAGGCTATAAAGACGATTCAGGAAAAATATATGCAGGAAGCATTAATGGATTTATCGGATTCGATCCCGCTCAATTTACAGAGAATAATTACATCCCCCCGGTTGTAATAACAGACTTTCTGCTGTTCAACCGTCAGGTTCCGGTAGGTACCAAAAAATCGCCGTTAACAAAAAGTATTACCTTATCGGACCAAATAACCTTAAAATCCAATCAGAATTCATTTTCATTCCGTATTGCAGCGCTAAGTTATCAGTCTCCGAAAATGAACCAACTCATGTATAAGCTCGAGGGATTCGACAAAGAATGGTTTAGTGCAAAAGAAGCACCGGTTATCAACTATTCGAACTTACCCTATGGCACCTATACCTTTATGGTAAAAGGATCGAACAGCGACGGATTGTGGAACGAAACACCAACCACCCTACGGATTCGTATTCTTCCGCCATTCTATTTATCCTATTGGGCATTTGCCGGCTATTTTCTGATTGGTATACTCATGATTTATGGAATCTTCAGATACCTGAAAAACCGGAGTGCACAGAAACACCGCCTTCAGATGGATAAATTTGAACGGGAAAAAGAACGTGAACTGTATAAATCAAAAATAGATTTCTTTACCCACGTGGCGCACGAAATCAGAACACCTTTAACCCTGATCAAAAGCCCGTTGGAAAACGTACTGAAAGAAAATAAATTTGAACCGGAGGTAAAAGAAGACCTCCAGATAATGAGTCAGAATACCAACCGGCTGCTCGATTTAACCAACCAGCTGTTGGATTTCAGAAAGACGGAAAACGAACAATTCCGGCTTAGTTATGTGGATTGTAATATCTCAGATATACTATCAGCCATCCACATTCGGTTTATGCCCCTTGCCAAACAGAGGGGAATTGATTTCAGCCTGGATCTTCCTGAACACAGCCTCTATGCTTCCTGCGACCGTGAAGCGTTGATAAAAATAGTGAGCAATCTATTCTCCAATGCTGTAAACCATGCCGAAAGCTACATCAAGGTAACGCTTTCGCTTCCGGATGCTGGTACGTGTTTTTCCATCCGGGTAAGTAACGACGGAGAGGTGGTACCCCCCGAAGTACGCGACGATATATTTAAACCGTTTGTGCAATACAAAGAAGGGAATAAAAAACAAACATCAGGTACAGGCATCGGACTGGCACTTTCGCGCTCGCTAGTCGAGCTGCATGAGGGAACGCTGGAAATGGACGATTCGCTTCAAACAAACAACTTCATCCTAACGCTACCTGTAAAGCATGAGCAAACAATCCAGCTGCATCCGGAGATAAGCATTTCCACAGATGAAACGGAAATTAGTACAATCAATCTGCCCGAAGCCGATACTCATCAAATGGCCGTTGTGCTGGTTGTGGAAGACAACCCCGAAATGAATGCCTATATCTGTCGTCATCTGTCTCCTTTCTACACCGTATTATCGGCAGCAAACGGACAAGCGGCTATCGAGCTGCTTGATGCTAACTATGTAAGCCTGATTGTCAGCGATATTATGATGCCTCAAATTGATGGATTGGAACTTTGCAGCCGGGTAAAATCAGATCTATCTTACAGCCATATTCCCGTTGTCCTGCTAACGGCCAAATCCAACCTGCAATCCAAGATCGAAGGATTGAGATCCGGAGCGGACGCCTATATAGAAAAACCATTTTCGGTAGAATACCTGCAGGTCTGTATATCCAACCTGCTTACCAACCGCGAGAAGCTGAGACAAACCTTTGTAAGCTCACCGTTCGTAAGCACTAATTCGATGGCAATAACCAAAGCCGACGAATCATTTCTTAAGAACCTGAACCTTCAGGTAGACATCCACATGCATGATCCGGATTTTTGTCTGGACGATCTGGCAGGTATTATGAATATGAGCCGTTCAAGCCTTAACCGAAAGATAAAAGGAATGCTTGATCTGACTCCCAACGACTACATCCGCCTCGAACGACTAAAGAAAGCCGCTCAACTGTTGCAGGAAGGAGAATGCAAAATAAACGAAATCTGTTATCGTGTAGGATTCAATACCCCGTCTTACTTTACCAAATGTTTCCAAAAGCAATTCGGAGTGCTACCCAAAGATTTTGTGAAACCAACTTTGTAGTACGTTAAATGGAAAATTTTATACAACGCAGAGATACACCTAAACGTTTCATTATTGGAACAATCGAATCAAAAAACCTTGTGAAAAGGATATTTGATTCGATTGTTCTATAGATTGGATTGATTGTTCCACTCTTTTTTTTCTTAATCAGATACATTTGCCTTCGATTCTACTGCGTGTCAACCGCAACTACGAAATCGAATTGAAGAAAAATGAAAACCATCTATTAAAAAAAATCAGTTATGAAAAGGGCTCCATGTTAATCGAATGAAATTCTCCAGATTGTGCTCACTACTACTAGCACAAGAAATTGCTATTTAAAGCAACGTATTTTACAATTCTGAAAACAAATTCAAAATTAAATTTTCACGAAATGATTAAAAAAATCTTATTTTTAATGCTAACATTATTTACCCTGTCGTTGCAGGCGCAGAACGTAAATATTAGTGGAACGGTTGTTGACAAAGAAAATACCCCGTTGATTGGAGTCAATGTGTTGGTTAAAGGAACAACCGAAGGTACTGTTACTGATTTTGACGGTAAGTTCACTGTGTCCGGTAAAGAAGGACAAACGCTGGTATTCACTTATATTGGAATGAATTCACAAGAAATCGTTTATGCAGGAAAACCTATAAACGTGATTCTCATAGACGATTCTAAAGCTTTGGAAGAAGTGGTAGTTATTGGATATCAGACAGTAAAAAAATCAGATCTTACCGGAGCCATATCAATGGTGAAAGCAGAAGATATGAAGAAAAGTGCTTCTGGTACCATAGCCAATCAGTTACAAGGACTTGCAACCGGAGTAAACGTCAGGTCAACAGGTAAAGCTGGCGAAGATGCTTCAATAGAAATCCGTGGTGTCGGAACCCTAAGTGACCGTACACCTTTGTGGATTATTGATGGAATGATCAGTTCGCCGGGTGTAAGCTTTAATCCAGCGGATATTGAATCAATTCAAGTTTTGAAAGATGCATCAGCAGCAGCGATTTATGGATCTCGAGCAGCTAACGGTGTAATTATCGTAACGACAAAAAAAGGGAAGAAAGGTCCGATGAAAATCGGCGTAAATGTAAAAGAAACATTGGAATGGTCGCCTCGTTACGACTTGATGAATGCCGCGGAATATAAAAAGTACAATGATATGGCTTATACCGAGGGAATAAAGAGTGGAAGTTGGAGCGGAGCGTTGCAACAACACGCTGCAAATGATACAGACTGGCAGGACGAAGTCTTTCAAACCGGCATAGTTCAGGACTACAACGTATCGTTATCCGGTGGAGGTGATTCTGGAACTTATTTTGTATCTGGAGGGTATTATGACAATGAAGGTGTAACCTATGGTAATAGTTTTAATCGATATAGTTTTCGTGTAAATACAGAAGGCAAAAGAGGTATGTTTACATTTGGTGAAAATTTATCCTATTCATTTACTGATAAAGACCCGTTGCAGACAAATCCTTATAACGATGTGATCCGTATGATGCCAACCATCCCCTTGTACGATGCGAATAATCCAGGTGGATATGGTTATGGTGATTCTAATGCAAACACCTTTGGAACCAACCCGATTGCACGCGAAAATCTAGAAAAGCAGCAAGAGAAACAAAATAGAATCAATGGGTCTATCTGGCTAGAATTCAAGCCATTTTCTTTTCTGTCGTATAAGCTTAATGGAGGGATGGATTTTTATTTCTTTGAAAAGTCATGGTTTAGAGGAGAAGGAAACTGGACGCGTAATCAGGAACATCGTGATCCGGAAAGTCAGAAAGAAAGAGCTAATTCATATAACAAGCTGATTGAACACACTATAAATTTTAATAACGATTATGGTAAGCACCATTTTGATGCCGTTGCGGGTATGACCTACCAGTCTTATAATTGGGAATCGCTATGGGCCTCCAGACTAAAATTCCCATTGTTAGGAGACGAATATTTAACAGTGCTGAATGCCGGTCAGAGCAGTCAGCAGAATGCAAACAGCATCGACGAAAATGCCATGATATCTTATTTAGGTCGTCTAAATTATATTTATGATAACAAGTACTATTTAACAGCAACATTCAGACGTGATGGTACTTCCCGTTTATCTACAGACAATCGTTGGGGGAACTTTCCGTCTTTATCCGGAGCTTGGAGGATTTCAAAAGAAGGATTCTTTGATGTATCATGGATCAATGATTTAAAGATTAGAGGTAATTGGGGTAAGCTAGGTAATGCAGCTATTGGTAGCTGGGATTATCTTGGAACAATCAATCAAAGTATGGTAACCGTAATTGGAGGAACACTAGTTTCGGGTGCCGCGCAGGTTAAAATGGTAAACAGCAATCTTAGATGGGAAACCAAAGAAACAGTGAATATTGGAGCGGATGCATCTTTTCTGGATCAACGTTTAAGTTTGAGTGCTGAATACTACAATTCCAAGACTAAAGATGTCCTCACTACCATGCCAATTGCCATTTCAACAGGTAATCAGGGAGGCTCTCCGCTTGCAAATGCAGCAAGTCTTAAAAATACAGGATTCGAATTAACAGCTTCCTGGAGAGACAAAATAGGCGAATTTACCTATGGGGTTACTGCCAATGTTACTACTTTGAAAAATAAAGTTCTTGATTTAGGATACGGAAAAGATGTGTATTATTCTGGCCGCACAAAGTCTGAAATAGGTCAGCCACTGTCCATGTATTATTTGTATAAAACAAATGGTCTTTTCAGAACCCAGCAAGATATTGATAATTATGTTACAACAACAGGTGCACCTATACTTATAGGATCCAAACGTCCTCAATTAGGAGATGTACGCTATATCGACACAGATGAAAATGGAAACATTACAGCCAACGATCGACAGATTGTGGGTAATCCATGGCAGGATGTGCAATTGTCAATGATGTTTAACGCAAACTGGAAAAACTTCGATTTCTCCATGATGTGGTATGGACAGTTCGGAAACGACATTTACAATGTTACAGAATGGCAGGGACACTTATTTTCTGATAATTCAAATTACCTGAAATTCAATAGCGGAGAAGAGCCTTATCAGGAAAACACCAGTTCATCTACTGCAAGAATCATATATGGAGATTCACGAAACAACTATGACAGCGACCGTTATCTTGAAAATGGATCTTTTTTAAGACTGAAAAACATTCAGTTAGGTTATAATCTAGATAAAAAATTATTGAAAAATATAGGAGTAGATGCATTACGGTTGTACGTAGCAGGAAATAATCTGGTTACTTTCACTGGGTACTCAGGTCTTGATCCGGATTTTGTTAACACAGACGTTTGGGACAGAGGAACCGATTCATTCGCATTTCCTAACATGCGTTCTGTAATGTTTGGATTAGATCTTACTTTTTAATATGATAACATCTGAAAAACTAGAGAAAATGAAAAAGATATATTTATTTATAGTGAGTGTGCTCCTTATGTTTAACGGTTGCGATGCGGGTTTGCTTGATATTGATAACCCTAATGAGGCAACAGTAAGTACTTATTGGAAGACTTCCGCTGATGCAGAGGCTGGTATTAATGCCTGTTACAGTGCATTCTATAAAGAAGGAACTTGGATGCGTTGGCTTTCTTTTCGGTACGACCTAACATCGGATGAAGGTAAAAGTACATCCCCGTGGATCGAGCTTGGTGATTGGACCAGATTCACCTATACCAATTATAACTTTTACGAAGGGAATAACATCCATTGGGAGCACTTTTATATGGCTATTTACCGTTGTAATCAAGTATTGAAATTTGTTCCTGAAATTGATATGGATGCCACCAAAAAAGCGGAGATATTAGCTCAGGCACATTTTCTGAGAGCTTTGTGGTATTTTCAGATCAATATCTTGTGGGAAAAGGGTCCGCTTGTTCTCGAACCTACAGATGCCGGGTATGTACCCCAAGAGGCATCCGAAGAACAAATCTGGGCACAAATTGAAGCAGATCTTTCATCAGCACTCGATGGAAATGTTCTTCCCGAAAAATGGGATGATTCTAATCTTGGTCGAGCAACCAGAGGGGCAGCCAAAGCATTGTTGGCTAAAGCCTATATGCAGCAAGATAAATATGCGCAGGCAAAAACAGAGATAGAATGGTTAATAGGGAAAGAAGGAACATTATATGGTTTGATGACGGATTGGACAGAAAACTTTACACATCTTAATGAAAACAACAAAGAAGGAGTTTTTGAGATTCAGTTTGACGACACCAATAAAGGAGGTACAGGGAATAATGCTAGTATGGCAACCGGTTACCAACGTACACAGTTTTATGCCCCGAACGGAATTGGTTGGGCTGATGGTAAAGCCAGAAGATGGCTGGTTGACGAATTTCTGAAAGAAAAAAGAGCTGATGGAACAAACGATACCCGTCTTTACAACAGTATTATCTACCGCGACTATTTAACCGACTTCCCTAATGGTAATCCAATGTATTACTCAGTGAATACACAAACACAGTGGGATGTAAAAGGTTGGGGTGACGATTGTTTTATACGTAAATATTGCACTGCTTATTACCGTGATCGCGAAGATTATTTTGCTCCGAACAACTATCGCATCATTCGGTATGCCGATATCTTGCTTAACTATGCGGAGTGTATACTTCAAACCGGCGGAACCCCGACAGAGGCAGCTGTTTATGTTGATAAAGTAAGAACACGTTCAGGAATGCTGCCAATTGCACAGAGTCAGTTTAGTTCAAGTCTTGCTTCCAAAGATACGTTTATGAAACGATTGCAAATGGAACGCGCTCTCGAACTTTGTTTTGAGGGATGGCGTTGGATTGACTTAAAACGATGGGGATTGCTTGATAATCAGGAAGGTATAAATGAGCTAAAAAACAGGGATGACGATTTCAAAAACTTCATCATAGGAAAGCATAACAGACTACCTCTTCCTCAAATCGAAATTGATAATAGTGAAGGAGGTCTTTCTCAGAATCTTTCTTATTAACGTATAAATTTATCGAATATCCTTTATCTGTAGGTTAGCTGGTATAGCCCAGATAAAGGATGTTCATTATATAAATAGTCAAATGAAAATGAAAAATACGAAATCACTCCTTACTCGTTTATGCAAAATTGTATTTCTGATAGGTGGTATAGCTTTGTTGAATCAGAATATTCTATTCGCGCAATCCATTGCCAATCCAGTACTACCTCGGGTAGCAGATGCCGGAGTGATAAAGTATAACGGCAAATACTATATAGGAGGAGTATATACAAACGGATCTTTGTACGAATCGACCGATTTGGTACATTGGACCGGACCTGTTCATGTCTTTTCAATGAATAACGAGTGGACAAATGCTCTCTCAGCAAAAGACAGTCAAATACATGCAAATGATATAATATATCTAAACGGTAAATTTCACATGTACTGGTCTGTAAATTACTGGGGTAATGATAAGACAAGTGTACATATCGGACATGCGTTTTCCGACAGTATTTTAGGGCCTTACCATGAACCTGTTCAGAAAACATGGATGGATAACCGGATTGATCCTATGGTATTTCGCGACAATGATGGTCGTTTGTATATGTATATGGTCCGATTTTCAGATGGGAATGCTATATGGGTACGACCGATGAAGGATGCGCAAACATTTGACGGAGACCCTCTTTTTCAGTTTTCGTCGCTGCCAAGTACATGGGAAACGATGGATAATCGCGTAAACGAAGGTCCTTGGGTTTTAACCTACCGAAACCGATATTATATGATGTATAATGCCAATCATACTGGTACCCAATGGGGGAATTATCAATTGGGTGTTGCCGAAGCAAACTCGCCGGTGACTTTCAATCAAGGTACGAAATATAGTTATCCTGTACTCCAATCTAATCAGGTAATACTCGAAGATACCTATGCAGACATACTCCGGTTTGGAAAAGAACCCTTTTTTAATTATACACAAACCCCTCCTGAAAAAAATTGGAACAGTACCCTTCTGTTCGACGATTCGGCATGGACTAAAGGCTTACCGGGTTTTGGATCTGATAGTATAGAAGGAACATCGGTTCGTAGAATATCCACACAATGGAAAACACAAAAGCTATATACACGAAAAAAGTTTAATATCACACGAAAAAAAATTGATAACCTGGCTCTACGTATAACTCACGATGGAGCAACTAAAGTCTACCTAAATGGTCAGACCATTTATGATAAAAAGGTTGCCGGCTATTGTCTGGTTAATTTAGATAATAAATTAAGTAAAGTACTTAGAGATGGAGTTAATTTGATAGCTGTAGAGAGCGAGAAAGGACGAAGCAATTACCTTGATATTTCGTTGTTCGATATGCGGCATAAAAAAGCTGATGATATTCTTTTTTCACCAGGACAACCCAATATTCTAAGAGGTCCGAATGGATTTGAATGGTGGTTAATCTATATGGCCAATAAAAATAAAGAATCACGAGGTCAGTACATCAATCGGGTCCATTTTTTCAATAAAACACTATATGTGGAAGGAATTTCAAGTTCCAATACAGAAGGATATTACCCCGAACCAACACCTCCTACCTATGGAGAGACATTCGATAATGCACTGAGGTTGAGAGATTATTGGACTTTGTCTGATGAATCATGGGCTGTTGTAAACAATGAAATTACGTATTCAAAAGGTCAAACCTCTCAAGCACTATTAAAAGAATCACTGTCTGGAACATCTAGGTATGTGGAAGCAGGAATAAAAACGACCGGCAACGCTGGGCTAGTTGCTTTATGGTGTAATTCACAAACCTGGGTTCGGGTGGGCATAAATGTCAAAGACCTCATCTGGTATTTTAAATCCTGTCTCGATGGAGTGGAAGCAGAGCAAGCATTTCCACTGCCTGCCGATTTTAAACCGGGCGTTTACCATTCTCTTACAATTCTACGAAACGGTGAATCATTCAATATCCGGCTGGATAATATACCAGCACCCGGCAAACACCTGTTTCATACGGGAATAAACGACTCAGGCGTATCCGGGTTTTTTACCGAAAACAGTCAGGCTTCTTTTGATGGATTTCTTTATACACTGGGTTGGGATGAATCGGACGACGAGATAACCTCGTGGGGAAACGCACAATCTGGCACACCCTCTGTGGGAAATGCAAAAAATGGTCCCTCAGGTATGAAGGTGTGCAAATCCAGCGACTATCAGTCGTTTAAAGGGGATATGCTAAGCCAATACGAATTTTCTTTACAAGTAACCAACGCTTCGGATCAGGGAACTTCTGGAATCTTTCCTGTATACGTGGATAAAGATAATTACATTGCCACCAGTCTAAATTACCCGACCCGCAAGTTGCAAGTACGGGTGGTGAAAAAAGGAAAAGAGATCGCATTAAAGGAATTTACTCTTGAAACAACTAGCCCGCAATATGCGGATATGAACTATACTGACTTTCTGGAGCTACGTCATACATTTGCTAGCCCCACTTGGATCGGTGGTATTCAATCAGTTTCTGTAAAGTTAGGAAACGTTCTTTCGGAATACCTGAGTAACGATATCTGGAGCTCCCTTCCGGTGCCATTGCAAACAGATAAGTTGCCAGCCGATGTACTCAAAATCAGTTTTAAGCCAGTGAAAGCAGAAGCAATTCGGTTTCTCAATGTAAAGAATGATGTAAATTTGAAGGAATTTTACAAAGTTAATTATCATGAGGTCTGGAAAGATTCTTATAACCTTCGGGCAGTTAAAAGAGATGGTAAGCTGCTTTTTTTCGTGGACGGAACCGAAATATTCCGAATGGATGAAACATTTGGGAATGCACAGGTGGGCTTATTTTCTAACGGTTGTATGCCAGTATTTAATGGGATCATGAGATATCATATACCCGGATCAACAAAATAATAAAACTTATTATCAAACTTAATAAACTAATATATGAGAAAAATTCTATTCATCGCCATTGGCTTTTTTACTGTTTTCCTTTCATGCAAAAGCGAGAAAGTTCAGGAAGTGCAAGCAGCTCCGGTTCCTTTGGGCGATCCTTTTATCATGCTTTATAACGATACCTACTATGCATACGGAACCAATGCACAGAATGGAATTCAGGTTTATACCTCCGACAATCTAAATGAATGGACACTGTCGGATCAGATACCCGGCGGACTTGCACTCAAAAAAGAAGATGTTTGGGCGGACAGATGGTTCTGGGCTCCGGAAGTATACCATGTGAACGGTCGGTTCTATATGTACTACTCGGCCGACGAGCATATATGTGTTGCCACATCCGATTCGCCCGTGGGACCTTTTGTGCAGGCAGATCAAAAACCGATGATTGAAGGCGAAAAATGCATTGATAATTCCTTGTTTATCGACGACGATGGAAAACCCTATCTCTTTTTTGACAGGTTTAACGACGGCCTCAATATCTGGGTAGCCGAATTAACCGAAGACCTGCTTAGTATAAAGAAAGAAACCATGCATCCTTGTATTCATGTATCGCAAGCCTGGGAAGAGGTCTGGCCAAGAGTAAATGAAGGAGCTTATGTGATGAAGCACAATGGCATATACTATATGACCTATTCGGCCAACAGCTACGAAAGTCAGTTTTACGGTATCGGATGTGCCACTGCCACAGACATTAAAGGCGATTGGGTTAAATATGCCGACAATCCACAGCTGCAAAAACCCGGAAATCTGGTGGGAATCGGACACAGCGCGTTCTTTACAGACAAAGAAGGTTCGTTGCGCATCGTTTTTCATGCCCATTACGATAAGCAAAAAATACATCCAAGAGGCATGTATATTGGTCGCGCGTCCTTTCAACCCACGGATAGTGTCGATAAACTTGTGATTGATCCAAATTACATAACCCCTGTTCTGTCTGGAACAGCCCATTAATTGTAACGTATTTATACATTAAAATAATTTCATGAAAACAGCTTTAAATTTATTGGTATTCTGCAGCATGCTATCCTGTTCGTCGGGATCATACGGCGAAACCGTACCGGAAGAAGTACCGGTAGTTAAACCCGGTTATAGAAATCCGGTAGTCAACTTCAGTCTGCCCGATCCAACAATCATTCAAGCGGCCGACAGTACCTTTTACCTCTATGCCACCGAAGATATCCGAAATGTGCCTATTCTTCATTCGTCCGACCTTATTAACTGGACAGAGATAGGAACCGCTTTCACCGACCAGACACGTCCCTCGTTCGAACCCAAAGGTGGAATCTGGGCTCCGGATATCAACCGCATTGGCGACACATACGTTCTTTATTACTCTATGTCGGTTTGGGGAGGAGAGTGGACCTGTGGTATTGGTGTGGCAACCTCGGATAAGCCCGAAGGACCTTTCGTTGATAAAGGGATGCTGTTCAGAAGCAACGAAATAGGTGTGCAAAACTCCATCGATCCGTTTTTTATTGAAGATAACGGAGCAAAATACCTGTTCTGGGGAAGCTTCCGTGGAATTTACTCCATCGAACTGACGGACAACGGACTTTCTGTTAAAGCCGGAGCCCAAAAGAAACAAGTTGCCGGAACCGCTTACGAAGGAACCTATATCCATAAGCACAACGGCTACTATTACCTTTTTGCTTCCACCGGTACCTGTTGCGAAGGACTTAAAAGTACCTATACAACGGTGGTGGGACGTTCGGAAAACCTCTTTGGACCCTATTTCGATAAAAGCGGACAGACCATGCTTACGAACCATCACGAAGTGCTTATCCAAAAGAATGCCTCCTTTGTGGGAACCGGTCACAATTCCGAAATCGTGTCGGACAAAGCCGGAAACGACTGGGTATTTTACCACGGGGTAGATGTAAATAATCCACATGGCCGCGTGCTTTTGCTGGATCAGGTGCAGTGGAAGGATGGCTGGCCCCTCATCAAAACGAGTTCTCCTTCAACCGGATCGGATAAACCTGTATTTAAATAATAAGCAAGCTATATGAAATTTGATTGTAAAAAATTCGTGATGGGAGCCATGCTCGCTTCCGCCTTTTCAATTTTCAGCCTACGTGCAGATACCTATGGGCCGCAGAACACAACCGCCAGCCTGGCATTAAAAGTTCCCGGAAACAATGCCACAGAGTATCCGCTAACGTTCAGCAGTCTTTCAAACAGTAATTTCACGTACCAGCTCACGGCAGCCAAACCACTTCCGGTAACCATCTTCCAGAAGGTAACCGAAAAAGGTGCACTCAAAGAGCTAACCGTATATATTACAGCTACCGAAGAGGTATACCTCCATTACGGTCAGCAGCTAAAAACAGGCTTCCGCCACGACGACTGTCTGTTTTATCTGCCCGGATTCTGGTACCGCCGCAACCTTCGTTCGCCCAAAGAAGCACCCTCTTTCCATACGTCCGATAGCTGGACTGTGCGCGAAGATCGTTTAAGTGCACCCCTTACAGGAATCTACGACGAAAAAAGCGGTAAGTCATTCACCGTTGCCAGAAAAGATGCCTTTACCCACGAAGCCCTTACCTCGCATAAAGAAGGAGATGTGGTTATATCCGGTAAGACATCCCTTGGGTTTACCGGTTTCGAAAACAAAGAAGGAGTAGCCAATCTGTCTTTCGGATTTCCCTACCAGGAAACCCCCAAGACCTACATCCGTAAATTAACACTGGCACCTTCTGTAAGAGCATTCCAGCACATGGAAAAAGGCGAAACCATCATCCTTACCTGGGAGATTCAGGAAAACCAGTCGGCCGACTATTCCTCCTTTGTACAGCGGATGTGGGAATATGCCTTCGATGCATTTAAGCCACAACCAGTGGCAACAGACTACACGACAGACAGAATGAAAGAGGTGATGAGTAATTACTTTACCGAAAGTTTTGTAGGCGATAAACCATTGGTGTACACTTCGGGCGTGCATTTACCAACCGCCAACTGTACCCCGGTGGGTATCGCTGAGGTGGGATTTGTGGGACGCGTTCTGCTAAACGCTTTCAATGCCCTCGAATACGGCGAACAACAAAAGCGCGCCGACCTGCCCGAACAAAGTTCCCGTATATTCGAAAGTTATCTGGCAAACGGATTTACAGCTGCCGGATTCTTCAAGGAATTCGTAGACTTTAAAACAGGATTCGAAGAACCGGTGCATAGCATCCGCCGTCAGTCGGAAGGCGTATATGCCATGCTTCACTACCTGCAGTACGAAAAAGAACAAGGACGTAAACATCCCCAGTGGGATAAGAAGATGAAACACATGCTCGACATGTTCCTTCGCCTTCAGCAAGCAGACGGAAGCTTCCCCCGTAAATTCAACGACGACTTTACCACTGTAGACAAAAGCGGCGGAAGTACTCCTTCGGCAACATTGCCCCTGGTAATGGGTTACAAATACTTCAACGACAAGCGCTACCTCGATGGGGCCAAACGCACAGCCGCTTACCTGGAAAAGGAATTGATCTCCAAAGCAGACTATTTCTCTTCCACGCTCGACGCCAACTGCGAAGATAAGGAAGCTTCCCTTTACGCAGCCACCGCCACCTATTACCTGGCGTTGGTATCCAAGGGACAGGAAAAAGAACACTATGCGTCGCTCACCAAAAAAGCAGCCTACTTTGCCTTGTCGTGGTACTACGTATGGGATGTACCTTTTGCCCGCGGACAAATGCTTGGCGACCTGGGCATGAAAACAAGAGGATGGGGTAATGTGTCGGTCGAAAATAATCACATCGACGTATTTATCTTCGAATTTGCCTCCATCCTGAACTGGTTATCAACCCAATACAACGAACCGCGTTTTGCAGGATTCGCCGAAGTAATCTCCAGTTCCATGAAGCAATTGCTACCCTACGAAGGACACCTCTGCGGAGTAGCCGCCAAAGGCTATTATCCAGAAGTGGTACAACATACCCAGTGGGATTACGGTAAAAACGGCAAAGGATTCTACAACGACATTTTCGCTCCGGGCTGGACAGTTGCTTCCCTATGGGAACTATACACTCCCGGTCGCGCCGAAAGGTTTTTGCGGTAAAAAATTTAATATAATTTTGAACTTTCAAACATAGGACTTTGAGTTGCCAAAGTATATACTTTCGCGACTCAAAGTATATACTTTCTGACCAAAAAGTCCCGAGGAAAATTCACCTTTCCCGGGACTTTTTTTTCTCTTCCCGGGAAAGTTTATATTAAAAATAGCCTTCACTCCTTCACTTTTGCCTTTAAGAATATGACAATCAGTAAATTAAAAGTGAAGGCTGGGCTTTTTTAGCCTTCACTTTTCGCTAAAAATCCTTCACTTTTGCCTTCATAGCCTTCACTTTTCGGATAAAAACTGAAAATACATCCTCTTTTTGAAGGAGGAAAATTCATTTTTTGACTATTTAATAGTTAATGTATAAATTAAAGAGTTATCTTTACGATTTTACTAATTATAAATAAATACTATGAAAGTAACCCGGTTTAGCGGTGATGGGAAAACCCAAAAGAGTGTTGAGTTATCAGAACTTATCGAATCAATGAAAACAGATGGGAAGGGAAGCCCCGTTTCCCGGCTCCGGCAACAAATAAAAGAAAGCATACGAGGAATCCGTTGCGATAGCGCGGACAAACTTCCTGTTATTACCTTTGCAACCACCTTTCGGAATCACAACGAACAGATGCGGTTTTCCGGCTACAACGGATTGATACTGTTGGAAGTAAACCGACTGATGAACAACGATGAAGCACGCCGTGTCCGCGACCTGGCCTCGGAATCCCTTCAAACCATGGTAGCTTTTATCGGTTCGGGCGGACGAAGCGTCAAAATTGTCGTACCCTTTACCCTTCCCGACGGATCATTGCCACAAAACGAGAAACAGGCGGAGCTGTTTCATGCCCATGCCTATCGACGGGCGGCAGCCTATTACAAGGAACAGTTGCAAAAACATGTGGAGATTAAGAAACCAGGTCTTCAACGGGGGTGCCGGATCTCGGTTGATCCCTCCCTTTATTACAATCCGTTGGCTGTGTCCATTCAGATGAAGCAACCCCTGCAATTTCCCGATGAGGTAACCTATACGGAAACCGTAAACAAGGAATCCGATCCGTTGCTGCGTATGATGCCCGGACTTGAACGAAGCCGCATCATCTCCCTTCTTTTCGAAAGCTGCCTGAAGGATGCCATGGAAACCACCGGTATAACGGCCAACGACAAAGACCCGAAGCCCTTTCTTATCCGGTTGGCCGAAAACTGTTTTCGCTCGGCCATACCCGAAGAGGATGTCATCAAGTGGTCGCTTGTCCATACCCCTTTTAACCGCTTCGACCCCGAGCTGCGTGCCACGGTTCGCACAACCTACGAGGTAGGGAAAAACTTCGGAGGAAATCCCTGCGTTAATAAGGCACGGACACTTATCATGCAGCTGGAGGAATTCATGCAGCGGCGCTACGAGTTCCGGCGCAACATTATCCGGGGCGATGTGGAGTACCGCGAGCGGGAATCATTCTATTTTGATTTTAAACCTGTAACCGAAGAAGAGTTGAACGGCATTGGCATCATGGCGCACAAAGAGGAAATCGAAGTGTGGGACCGCGATGTGAAACGCTATGTTTTTTCCAATAAGATTCCGACCTACAATCCCATCGACGACTACCTGGATAGCCTGCCCGAGTGGGATGGCAAAGACAGGATACGTCCGCTTGCCGGCACCATCACTTGTACCAATCCCAAGTGGAGCGAGCTATTTTACATTTGGTTCCTCAGCATGGTGGCACACTGGAAACAAATGGATCAATCGCACGCCAACAGCTCCCTGCCTTTGCTGATAGGCGACCAAGGTTGTGGTAAATCCACCTGGTGCCGCAACCTGTTGCCCCTCGAACTAAAGGAATACTATACCGACAGCATCGACCTTTCAAACAAGCGCAACGCCGAACTTGCGTTGAACCGCTACGCCCTGATCAACATCGACGAGTACGACTCTATTAAAAGCAAAGACCAGAGTTTCCTGAAACACCTCCTGCAAAAGCCCGAGCTCAACACCCGTTTACCTTTCAAACGCAGCGCTGGTATACTGAAACGCTATGCCTCCTTTATCGCTACCTGCAACAACTTCGACTTGCTGACCGATCCAACCGGAAGTCGCCGTTACCTCTGCATAGAAATCCAAGGCACCATCAACCACAGCCACCCGGTAGATCATGCCCAACTTTACGCCCAGGCCATATCCGCCCTGCGTGCCGGTCAACGCTACTGGTTCACGAAAGAAGAAGAAACCGAAACAACCGAAAGCAACACCCAGTTCCAGCAAATACCCCTGGAAGAACAACTCTTCCACCAACACTTCCGCGCCCCGGTCAACGATGAAGAAGGCGAGTACCTGCCCGCCATCGAAATACTCCAACTCCTCCAGCAACGAAGCAAAACAAAATTCAGCAACACCTCCATGAACAGCTTCGGCCGCCTGCTCCTAAAGAACAAAATTCCCAAGAAGCACACCAATGCCGGCAATGTGTATAGGGTGGTGGACAGAAAATAAAAACGAACAAATAAAAAGGCTTTTCTTTTCTAAAAGCCTTTTTATTTGTCCGTTTCATTATCTTTGTAGTCATATTCTTAATTCTATATAATGAAAAAACTATTTTTGGTTTTATCCATTTTGTGTTTATGGGTAGTGGGTTATTCGCAGAATCCTTGTATGATGTTTGGTGATACTTCCCGTATTGGTGTCCCTTATTCGAAAGATCCCCATGTGGTGAACTTTAAGGGAACGTATCTGATGTATTATTCTATACCTCCTTTGAAAGGGGATACCACTTCCGGTTGGAATATTGGTATTGCCCAAAGCAAAGATTTGAATAGCTGGACCAAAGTGGGTGAAATCACTCCGGCTTCTGGTGCTGATTACGAAAAGAAGGGGCTTTGTGCACCCGGGGCATTGGTTAAGGATGGAAAGGTGAATCTGTTCTACCAGACTTATGGGAATGGAAAGAATGATGCTATTTGTCATGCGGTATCCGCAGATGGAATTCATTTTGAGAGGAATCCTACAAATCCGATCTTTCGTCCTACCGGCGACTGGACTTGCGGCCGGGCCATTGATGCCGAAGTTTGTGAATTCAAAGGTCGTTTCTTTCTCTATTTCGCAACCCGCGATAAAGACTATCAGATACAGATGCAAGGTGTTGCTACAGCTCCTGCAACTTCCGATTTTAACCGGGAGGATTGGACGCAGGCAATCGACTCTTCAATCTTATATCCTCAATTTCCCTGGGAAGGGAAATGCATAGAAGGCGCTTCCATTGCCCAAAAGGGGGAGAAGTTGTATATGTTTTATGCCGGTTCTTACAACAATGCACCTCAACAGATTGGCGTTGCGGAGAGTCTGGACGGAATTATCTGGAAGCGGCTGTCGGAAGAGCCGTTTGTCCGAAACGGAAAACCCGGAGAATGGAATTCAAGCGAATCCGGCCATCCTCATATTTTTACCGATCTGGACGGACGTACCTATCTGTTTTATCAGGGAAACAATGATAACGGTAAAACCTGGTACATCACTAACGTGGAAGTGTTATGGAAGAATGGAAAACCATATTTAAAATGAGTATCTATCACTTCGAAAAATTATTTTTTGTCAGTATTAAGTGTTTGATAAATAGGATTTAACTTGGATCTAATCAGAATCATCACATCCTCAAAACTCAAATTCTCATCTTGTCTTATTTTTTTCAAAAACCGCTTCCATTGAATGTTCCGGCTCTTATCATTCATAAAAGATTCCGTGAATAAAGGATGAGTACCCTGATAAGAAGTAGCTCTGTTGCTAAAGGTTGCCTGAATGGCTCCACATAATGTTTCATAGTCAAGTTGTTGGGAGGAAAGAATTTTATAAACATCATAAAAATCCTTATATCGACTATTGACTTCCGATAGCTCAATCATCGCTTGAAACTTTTCCGCAATAACTGATTCAAGTGAATATGCAAGAATTTTGGGAGCTGGAAGTTCGTCCATCAATACGGGATATATAAGATCTTGAGCTGTAGGAATAATTATATCTCCAAATCCAATATCTATTCTCATTGTTTGCCTGATAGAATCCAATTTGGCGGTAAATGTAACCCTAACACCCTGATATGATTTGCTTTCGTTTATTTCTTCTGCTTGAATAGCTGGCATGTCAAACAGTATTCCGTCGTCACATGGTATAGCAAGTATTTCACCGAAAACGCGTTTAATTGTATCGATATCATTCTTGATTTTCATCCCTAAAAAATCAATATCCAATGTGGGACGGGGAATATCTTTTTCAAAAGCATAAAGCAACGCACCACCTTTCAGACAAAATTTATTTTTGTACTGGCTTACAGATAAACGATATAGCAGACGTTCATATAAATATCTGATGATGAGCAGCTGGTAATTAAGGTTTTCTTTTTTTGCTATAATCAATAATCGCGCTTTAATTGACTTGGCAATATTTTTTGTCATAGTTGTATCTCTAAATATGCTTTCAAAACTTTTTCTATTCTCATCTTTTTGGCATATTCAATTAGTTTGGTTAGATTTCGGTCTTTCCTTTTTAGATATGTTTTCAGTATCTCTGAGGTTGTTTCCATTCCAATCTTAGTCCGGTATTTGACAGCATCGCAAACCGATTTCTCAACATCATATATCTTTACTGTAAAGCCGTTTATTATTTTTGTAGTAATACCCATTTCGTAGTACTCTTTTTTCCAATAGTACAATGTAATAATAGGATAATCAGGGAGTGATACTTTTCTGCTTTTCTCTATCGCAATATTAAATGATTGCGGAATCTGGACAGTCAAATTATAATATGCCCAAGCAGAATAAAGGCAAAGTACTCCACCGGGAACTATTTTTTCTACATCAATCATTGTGTTGTCCCTAGACGCATTCCCATAGAAATATACTCCATGTTTTATGCGTTCTACAATACCCTCATTCACAAGTTTTAGCAGATGGTTATAGGTTGGCTTATCTGGCACTTGCTTTCGTGTCAGATAGCCATTATTTTTCTCAAATAGCTTTTGAAGTATTGTTTCCATAACTTTAATTCCTATACAAATATACTGCTCTTATTTAAAATAGCAGTATAATAATCCCAATAAATACATTTGATTTATCAATGTTGGAAAGTAAACTTTTATAACCGGTTGATATCATCCTTTGCGGCATTTGATCCTCTGTATTTTTTGTCGTTGTTGTTAAACTGATACCTTACAGAGAAGGTAAGGTATTGAGTTTCTCTTTTTTTATCCTGATTGAAGGAAATTTCGTTGATCTTCTGTATGTGCTTTTCTTTGACCCAATTAAAAACATCTCTTGCCTGAAGATTAAATGTTAGGTTATCGTTAAGAAATGATTTTCGAAGTCCTAAATCCAGGCGTTTGTATCCGCCTTCAGCGGTAGCATACCTGTCGTAATCGCTTTGGCAGTACATATTCACAGATAAAATGTATTTTTTGGGAAAAACAAAATCGTTATTAAATTGCAGAATTAAATTGGTCCGGTTGTATCTAACCACCTCATTCTTATAATGTGTTTCAAAGAACGGCTGTTCAAATCCTGTAGTAAATTTGGGCTGCCATACGCCTAATTTGGGATTTAGAGTTACTAAAGCATTTATAGCCTGATATTTGGGGAAATTAACTGGCAGAACTGTTGATATTGAAGACGATCCTTCGTTTACTATAAAACTCATATGAATCGGGTCTTTTTTATATATATAGTTTGACCGGATACTGATAAACTTATACATCAGGTTGTAGTTTATCTCATAAATATCTTCTTTAAGCAGGTAAGGATTTCCTTTTTGGAGGATAAAACGATTGACATAAATGTTATTCTGATTAAGCTGAGAAAATGATGGTCGTTTGATTCTTCTATTAAATGCAAGGCTCATTTGAACTTTTTTGATAGGAACAGAAAGGGAGATACTTGGAAACAGATCTCCTGTTGTTTTATTTACCTTAACGACTTTTTCTTTGCCTTCTGTCATTTGCTCCAGGGCATGCTCGTATCGTAATCCTATTTGTACATTCAATTTTCCCAAATTATTTTTATAACTTAAGAATGTGGCCGATTTCTTTTCTTTGTTTGTATACTCATCGCTCTTAACATATCCTTCCGGATTTAGTAAGTATCCGCTACCTGTTACCTGATTATATTCTCCGCCAAATTCGAAACTTCCGTTTTTATTTAAGTTATAATCGGCGGTAAATTTGCCTGCATAGAGTGAAAAATCAGACTGACTGTACAGTGTGACTGTCCGATCGCCTTCAACGTCTGTAGTCTCATTTGTATTTTGTCTTCGTTCGGATTTATTATCCAGATAATCAAAATCAATCTGTATCTTCAACTTATCCGAATAATCCCCTTTATAGAAACCATTCATTAAATGTTGACGAGGGGAGGTTTTAGAATTTGATCCGGAATTCATGTGGTCGTAAGGTATTCCATTGGACAGGATACTGGTTTCTCCAAAAATAAATGACTTTTCGGAACTAAAGTAGCCTTGATACTGGGCTCCCACAGCATGTTTTGGAGTGATTGACCAGTCAAATCCTGCGGTAAGCTGATTGTAATCGTACTGAAACTTGTGCGGAGTATTAACCTGTTGTTCCCATAAGGTATCAGCAAAAATAGTATAAGCAGTCTCTTCACGTGTTTTGCCCTTTCCTGCTCCATGAGAGTAGGAGGAAAACAAGCTTAAGTTATTCAGGTTATATGACAAGCCTACATATTCGGAATCGTACCACGAACCAGCTTTACGGAGTTCCTCCGAAACCTGAACGGATAAGCCATTCATCGCCTTTTCTTTTGTCTTGATAATCAAAACCGCCCGTCCTTCGGCATCATATTTCGCTCCCGGGTTATTAATCAATTCGACGGTTGAGATGTCGGTCGATTGTAACCTCTGGAGTTCCCTTTCATCATTTATCTTTCGGTTGTTTATATAAATGATTGGCGAGCCTTTACCGAAAACCGTTACTTTGTCGTCACTAATCAGTATGCCTGGTATATTCTCCACCACATTAATTGCCGCTCCTATGTTTTTTAGTACCGAATTTTCAACATTAACCACCATATTGCTCCCCTTTAGCGAATAAACAGGTACAGATGCCGTTACAACAACCTCATTCAATACTTTATTGCTTTGTTCGAGCGATATATCACCCATAGAATGATTGCCTGCACTAAAATTCGTCGGAATTATTTTACTCAGGTATCCAAGATAAGATATTTTGATTAGCTTTTCGCCGGATGACGGACTTTCTAACGAAAATTCGCCGTTAGAGGATGTAGTGGTACCATCGAGTAACAGCGAATCTTTTGTGAGCATAATAACATTTGCGTAGGCTATTGGTTCGGAGCCGCCCAGCACTCTACCTGTTATTATACCGGAACTTGCCTGGGCAAAACTACCGATAGAAATACAAATTGCGGCTACGATTATACTAATTCTGACTTTCATAATTCATTTTCTATTTATTCGTACTGATCTATTTTCACATTTGACGAGTAGAATAGCAAAATGGTTACAACGAGCCTTGAAACATATCCAACTTAATACATTCATGTTAAAAAAAAACAAAAAACAATTGTTACTATTAGGGTTTTCGGAACGAAAAGACATCTTTTATTTTGACAGATTAAGATGTTGATTAAAAACCGATAATATGGATTTGAACAATCTAAATAATAGAGAAAATAAGAGTTTAACAGAGGAATATATAGCACGAATTCAGTTTAAGCCATTGGCCACTAATAAAGATTTAGCATACAATAAAATATGGAATCGGATTCAATCGGAAAAACTCGTTGACTTTGGCGTTTCTCCGGAGGTTTCGTCTGCAAGGGGTTCAAAAACCAGACTAGTATTGCCTGATATTATCATAGTTTGGCTTAATCTGTATGAGTAATTAGGATAACATTAGAGGAATATCAACAACATTCCATGGAAAGGTTAATTGTGATTTAAATTTAATATAGAATTTATATGAAAAAAAAACTGTTGTGTTGTTTGTTTGCCTTGATTGTAGGGAGTGGTATCGTCAGGGCCCAGGAATTTAAACTCAATTCGTCAGGCTATTTTCGAAATGGAGGTGTCGATGTGATGGCGTTCGATGATATTTACCCCGAGGGTCATCAAGGCGGGTTATGTATTATTATGCATGGAAATCGCGTAGCCACCAATGGAGATATTCGTCTTGAGGCAACGCCGGGACAATGGCAGCCAGTTCCCATTCAAAGAACCCGGAAAGTAGATGCATTAGCGAATACAATAACAGCGACATTAAGCTACCCGGATTCGTCCCGTCATGTTACGGGTTTTAATCCAATGATATATCCTGATTTGCAGTTTAACTATTCTGTAACTGTAAAGGGAGAGGGTGCTTCTATTGTTGTTACGGTAGATTTGGATCGTCCTATTCCCAAGGAGTTTATTGGTAAAGTCGGTTTTAACTTTGAACTATTCCCGGGTTCACTTTTTGGTAAGTCCTGGATTATGGATAACCAGAGTGGAATCTTTCCACAGCAACCGAATGGTCCAACTTTTCAAAGTCCGTCAAACAATCAGTATATAGGAAATTATAATCAGACTGCAACCGTAAGTAAAAAAGCTGATGTTGGCAGACTTGTGGGAAGCGGGTATAGTCCTATTGTGGCCGATGATATTATTGCCTCGCCTTATGCTGCAGGTAAAAGTTTTACTGTACGACCGGATGATCCAAAGAACAGATTCACTATTGTGTCCAAAACAGGTGAATTGAAATTATATGACGGACGCATGAATCATAATAATGGTTGGTTTGTGGTACGTAGTGAAATTCCGTCCGGAGTTACAAAAGGTGCTGTTAAGTGGGTTATTACCCCCAATGTTGTAAAAGATTGGCTTTATACACCAGTTATTCAGACATCACAGTTGGGCTATCATCCCGGTCAGACAAAGCAGGCTGTAATTGAATTGGATGCTCGTGATAATGTATTGCCTACGGCTGGTTTATATAGGATTACTCCAGATGGAGATCAACTTATCCGTACTTCAAAGCTCGATGCGTGGGGGAAATTTCTTCGCTATAATTATGTAAAGTTTGATTTTAGTGATGTAAAGGAGGAAGGCTTGTATCAGGTACGCTATGGGGATTCCAAATCTTCCGTTTTCCGTATTGCAACCGATATATATGAAAGGGGAGCATGGCAGCCTGTTCTTGAATACTTTCTTCCTGTTCAAATGTGTCACATGCGTGTAAACGAGAAGTATCGTGTATGGCATGACTTTTGTCATCTTGATGACGCCCGTATGGCTCCGTCATTAAATCACTATGATGGATATGCACAAGAGGAGTCTACACTTACAAAGTTTAAACCCGGAGATGTTGTTCCCGGATTAAACATGGGAGGTTGGCATGATGCCGGCGATTTCGACCTGCGTGTCGAGTCTCAAAGTGGCGAAGCTTATATCCTGGCGCTTGCTTATGAAGCATTCAACATAAACTATGATGCTACTTCTATAGATCAGAAATCACACATTACTGAAATTCATCAACCAGATGGTAAACCGGATATGTTGCAGCAGGTCGAAAATGGAGCTTTATCTGTTGTAGGAGCTTATCAAGCTATGGGCCGGTTATACCGGGGAATTATTTGTAATGATTTACGTCAATATGTTATGTTGGGTGATGCAGGAGCTATGACAGATAATATTTTGGGAAATAAAGACGATCGTTGGGTTTTTACTGAAGATAATCCTTCTCGTGAATTAAGTACTGCAGCTCACCTGGCTGCTATTTCACGCGTATTGAAAAACTTTAATGATACGTTGAGTGTGCAATCATTGCAGGCTGCCAGTAAATTATTTGATGTTACCCGCGAGGAACCGCGTGCCAAAGGATCCAAGATTCAAGCGGCTGTTGAATTATATCTTACAACCGGAGAGGCGAAGTATAGTGATTACTTGTTAAAGGAACAGGATTATATAACAAAGAATATTGGTCGTTTTGGATGGTTTATCGCTCGTGCCGCGGTAAAAATGAAAAATACTGCTTTTACTAAAGCTGTGCGTGAAGCCTTGATTGCTTTTCGTGTTGAGTTGGAAAAACAAGGGGCAGAAACTCCTTACGGTATTCCATATCGTCCACATATCTGGGGTGCAGGTTGGGATATTCAGTCTTTTGGATATCGCAGTTATTTTCTGACAAAAGCTTATCCTGATATTTTCGGTCCGGAATTTGTTTACAATTCACTTAATTTTGTTTTGGGATGTCATCCGGGAAGTAATACAGCATCCTTTGCATCGGGAGTAGGAGCCAATTCGGCAACAGTGGCTTACGGATTGAATCGGGCCGATTGGTCGTATATACCTGGTGGGGTAATATCCGGAACAGCATTGATTCGACCTGATTTTCCTGAATTACTAACATTTCCCTTTTTATGGCAACAAACGGAATACGTATTGGGTGGAGGGTCATCTCATTATATGTTCCTGGTGCTTGCGGCACAACAATTACTAAATGAATAAATAAGTTGCAGATACACGGGACAATAGTTTCTATTGATCCGTGTATCTGTTTTGTTTTAAAAGAATCTATACCATGAAAATTCTACAGATTAAGATTATTCTCACTCTTTTATTTTTTGTTTCTGATTTGTATGCAGCTTCTCAGACTTTTGCGGGCGATACCTTGCGAAATGAAGTAGTGTTGGATTTGAAAGAAAACATTTTGCCATTCTGGGAAAATCACGCTGTTGATCCTTCCGGAGGTTTCTATGGTATGCTTATGCCCGATGGTACTCCTTGCCCGGATGCCCGAAAAGGGGAGGTGTTGAATGCTCGTATATTATGGACTTTTTCTACTTCTTATCGCCTTTTTGGTAATGAAAAACACCGTATATTGGCAGATCGAGCGCAGCGTTATTTTATTGATCATTTCATTGATCAGAATACGGGAGGCGTTTATTGGAGTATGAATGCTGACGGTTCAGTTGCCGATTCAAATAAACAGACATATGGCATTTCGTATGCTATATACGGACTTTCAGAGCATTATAGGGCAACAGGGAATACAGAAAGTCTTCAGCAGGCAATTGCTTTATATAATACAATGGAAAGCCGCGTACGGGAACCAATTCATGACGGATACATAGAATCATTTACCAGCACATGGGAGAAGCCATTAATATATGGATATGATGGAACTGGCATTGCCAGTAAGACAATGAATACACATATTCATGTTCTCGAAGCATATACTTCACTTTATCGGGTTTGGAAAGATAAAGGATTACGTGGGCGTCTCGCTGCTTTAATTCATATTGTTACGGAAAAAATATATAATCCTTCGACACGGCATTTGAAACTTTATTTCAATACGGAATGGGAGAGTCTTGAAGATATCGACTCCTATGGTCATGATATTGAAACTTCCTGGCTGTTGTCTGAAGCGGCAGAGGTCTTGGGCGACAAAGAGCTAAAAAAGAAAGTAGATAAAATTGCCGTGGATATGGTTGATACTGCATTACGCGAAGGGTCAAACCCGGATGGTTCGCTTATTTATGAACGCAAAGGGAACCATTTTCAACGTGATTTACAATGGTGGTGCCAGGCTGAAACAGTCGTGGGTTGTGTAAATGCCTGGCAAATTACAGGTAATATTTATTATTTGAATGCTGCCGTTAAAACCTGGGGATGGATTCGGGGGCATATGATAGACAGGGAATATGGTGAGTGGTACAGTGCAGTATCCGAAAAAGGAGTACCTAACGTAAAAGCTCCGAAAGCCAGCATGTGGCGTTGTCCTTACCATAATAGCCGGATGGGCTTCGAATTGTTTCTCATTATCCCATCCCTGTAGGATTTCGCTTAACACTGCAATTTTTTACTATGAATACATTGCAGTGTTAAGTGTATGGGAATTTTAGTATATCAAACTGAGAGGTTATTCGAAAGTTATCATGTACATTTGCAAGAGAGAGAGTTGGAGGAATAATGGCATTTGAAACTAATATTGTAAGAACCACATTACTTGTTAAGATTTCTCAAGGAGAAGAAACAGCGTTTCGGCAACTTTTTGATATGTACTATCAAAAGTTGTTTCATGTTGCTGTTTACTTTTTAAAGTCGAACGAGCTTGCTGAAGAGGCAGTATCTGATGTGTTTTATATTATATGGAAAAAAAAGGAATCTTTGCTTGAGATTGATGATATAGAAAAGTATCTTTATACTTCTATTAAAAATCAGGCTTTACAATATATCAGACGACCGTCATTGTCCGGAGCTCTTGATTCGCTGGACCTTTATACCGTCGAACTTATCCCTGATGTCAATAATCCGGAAATGAGTCTGCTCAATCAGGAATATCTTAATCTGATTCAGGATGCAATAAACTCATTGCCGGATAGATGCCGTGAAGTTTTCAGGCTGGTTCAATCCGACAAACTTAAACATAAAGAAATCGCTCAAATATTGGATGTTTCAGAAAAAACAGTGGAATCTCATATCGCTAACGCCTATAAGAAAATTGCCTTATACGTAAATAAAAAGTATAGTAAATAAAATTGATATACGATTGAGTATAATTGGGGTTTACGAATTGTCTTTTGTCAAGTTTTTTATCATATTGTTGAATTTTCATTGGTCCTGAAATCTTTTTATTTACTTTTGTGCCCGGTTTAGGTGTACGAATACACCCCTCGTTTCGTCGTGAAGATGATAACGGTTCGCGGGAATCAGAATAATAGGTATAAATTATAGAATTAAGTTCTCCCTGGGCTTGTACAGTAAATTAAAGGTTATTTTATGAACACTTTCTGGAAAACGATTGCAGTGTACAATTCTGCAACCTGGTTTTATCAAATTATCATTGTGCTTATTGGTGTTTTTCTGACTCTGATGCTTCTTCGTAACCCTCAACGTTGGGTGAAAAGGGGGATGAAAATATACTTTTTTGCGACTTCTCTGTGGATTTCGGTGGTTTATTATCATATCTATTGCTCCGAAAGAACTTACAACAACGTCTTGTCTATCTTCTGGGCAATACTGGCTGTTGCCTGGTTATGGGATTTACTGACGGACCATACACAGTTGGAACGTAATCCCAAGTACAATGTGCTGGGTTATTTGTTGTTGCTGATGCCGTTCATATATCCGGTTTTTTCTACGTTAAGAGGTCTGAGCTTTCCAGGAATAACTTCACCTGTCATGCCTTGTTCGGTTGTGACTTTCACCATCGGCTTGCTGCTTTTGTTTTCGAAGAAAACGAATCTTTTTATTATTTTATTACTATGCCATTGGTCGCTGATTGGCTTGTCAAAGACCTTTTTCTTTAAAATTCCCGAAGACTTTCTGTTGGCCAGTGCTTCTGTTCCTGCATTGTATCTTTTCTTTAAAGAGTATTTTCTTTCCAATTTGCATATGGATACTAATCCTAAAGCTAAGTATATCAACTGGTTGCTTGTGTCCGTTTGTGTGGTGATAGGTCTTATTCTGATGACCACCTTAGTCATCGAATTATCCAAGGATGCGTAACGTCTTTTGCTAATGATGTCGGGAACTTGCGTATTGATCGATAGTTTTTCAAATCTTTCGTCTTTATCCCTGCTTTTTTCCTTTTCATGAACGGTTAGGTACACATATCCTATATTTTTCCCATATTTGTGTACCTAATTAATTGAATTCATGATACAAAATAAGAAAGTGACGATTTGTGCTTGCGCGTCGCGCTCTTTTGTCAATAAAGATAAAGTGGCCGAAATTGCTGCTATATTGAGAAATGAAGAATACGCAGTAACCGTTATACCTGATTTTTGCGAAAAAGTGATGCAGGCGTCGCCCGAAATAACGGAAATAGCTTCCTCACTTATTATTGCCTGTTATCCCCGTGCCATTCGCTCTCATTTACACAGACTGAATTTAGTTGCAGAAAATATCCTGGATATTCGTAATTCTGGTAGTGACGAAATTCTAAGCCAATTGCAGATTAAACCTTGTTCCGATAAAGAAAATATACCCGGAAAAGAATCCATCCGAAAGGAAATTGATGCCTTTCCCGTAGAAAGCGGAACGGATGCCTGGTATCCCGTTATAGATAAAGATAGGTGCACGGAATGTGGAAGGTGCCGTGACTTCTGCCTGTTTGGTGTATACACTTCCGAAAACAGACAAATAAAGGTGGCCCAACCACAAAACTGTAAAAACAACTGCCCGGCATGTGCCCGCATGTGTCCAAGTAAAGCCATTATATTCCCAAAATACGAAAAATCTCCTGTTAACGGCGGTCTGGACGAAGAAGAACACTTCGCTCCCGAAGAAATGGACGCGATGTACAGAGAAAGACTTAAAATGCGCCTTGCCCAACGTAAGGCAGGCGTTTCACTACTCAAAAATCAGTAACGTATGACGTATAAAGAATATATAACAACGGCAAAGACTTCGCTGCGCGTTGCAAGGGAAAGCTCCCCCCGGCTGATATGGAAGTTTATCTACAACTTCGGATGGCAAAGTGTAATGAATATGAACCGGTTTGAAAAAAGGCAGAAAGAAGGTAAACCTTTTTTTCCGGCTTTTGTGATGATTTCTGTAACGGAGACTTGCAACCTGGCTTGCAGCGGTTGCTGGGTATCGAAGGGCGGAAAGCAATCATTGTCCATGCAACAGCTCGAAGGGGTTATTGAAAGCGGCAAAAAGAAGGGGTCTTATTTCTTTGGAATACTTGGTGGAGAACCATTGATGTATAAGGGTTTGCTGGAAGTGCTGGAGAGACATCCGGAATGCTACTTCCAGCTGTTTACCAATGGAACGCTGCTTACAGAAGAGTTGGCTATGCGTCTTAAAAAGGCCGGCAATATTACTCCGCTTATCAGCATCGAAGGGCTGGAAGAGGAGAGTGATGCCCGCCGCGGAAAGAACGATGTTTTTGACCGGACATTGGCTGGCGTTAGGGCTTGCCACAAAGCAAAATTAATTTTCGGTGCGTCAGCCAGTATTTGCAAAAGCAATTACAACGACCTGGTGAACCGTAGCTATATCGAATTGCTTGCCAAAGAAGGTGTTCATTACCTTTGGTACTATATATATCGTCCGGTAGGAAGCGATCCGCATCCGGAAAATGCGCTTGATAAGGAGCAGATTAGGGACTTTCGCCGTTTTATTGTTGAGCAACGCAAGGATGCTCCGTTATTTCTTATCGAAACTTATTGGGACGACAAAGGCAATGCAATTTGTCCGGCTGCCACAGGGATGAGTCACCATATCTCTCCCTCGGGAGCGGTGGAATTTTGTCCTCCTTTACAGATGGCAAAGGATTTTATCAATGAAGACGCCTCTAATCTGGCGGAGTTATTCGAAAATTCAACCTTTTTGGCTGATCTTAGGAAGATGACTGCCGAAACTTCAAGGGGATGTATCTTGCTGGAGAATCCTCAAAAGCTGGCGGAATTTCTCGAAAAACATCAGGCAACGGATACTACCAGCCGTGGTACCGTGCTGAAAGAATATAAGGAAATGACCACTCTTGCTGGTCATAATATGGAGGGTGAAGAAATACCTGAACAGAGTATTTTCTACAAACTGGCTAAAAAGAAATATTTTTTTGGTTTTGGTGCTTACGGTTAATTTGAATAAGTATGAAAAACAAAATGTTACATACCGTACCGGACACATACAAAAAGCGCAGCGAACTGCGAACGCTTATTAATTCCTTTATCGGCAGCCGGTTGCTCAGACCTCCCTTGTCGATGGATGATCTGTCTTCTCTGGCCGACGGAATGATAAAAGAGCACTTACTTGATCCGGAAATTAAAGGCTGGATGATGGTTGAGATTAACAACTGTGTGTGGCAGGAAACGGTTTCGTCAGTTCCTTATGAAAAACGAATATTGTTGCTTCCCAAATGTTTAAGCAACTCTTCAAAATGCGAGGCTGAGGTAGATGAACTGGGATTGTTGTGCCATAAATGCAACCGTTGCTCTATACCAGATTTGCAGGATAAAGCTGACAGCCTTGGTATGATGAGTCTGGTTGCCGAAGGTTTTACCTCGGTGATCGGGTTGATTGAGAACAGGGTGGTGGATGTTGTCATTGGGGTGAGCTGCCTTGAGTCGCTGGAAAAAGCTTTCCCGCTACTCATAAACAATGCCGTTCCGGGTCTTGCCATTCCGCTGAATAAAGCCGGATGCAAGGATACGGATGTGGATTTAAATTACGTAAGTAGCCTGATGAGCACACTTTCGGACACTGAAGTCACGTTACTGGATTATAATCACCTGAAATCAACTATCCGGGAATGGTTTTCGACCGACAATCTGAAGCGGTTACTTTCTCCCGCGATGGAACAAACTTCACAAATTTCCGTTGATTGGCTTGGCGGAGACGGGAAACGGTGGCGTCCTTATTTGCTGGCGGCAACTTACCAGGCACTGAGCCACGACAACGAATTTCCGAATGCGGTTCAGCTGGCGGCTGTTGCTGTGGAATGTTTTCATAAGGCATCTCTCGTTCACGACGATATTCAGGATAATGACTCCGAACGATATGGCAAACAGACTGTTAATTCTGCCTATGGAGTTCCCGTTGCCATCAACGTTGGCGACATGCTTTTAGGTGAAGGTTATCGTTTGCTGGTAGAAACTGGAACAATGGAACTGATAAAGGTTGCATCCGAAGCACATATTGCCCTCTGTAAAGGGCAGGGTATGGAATTGGAATGGAGTCTTTCTCCTCGTTCGCTTACGATGGATTTTGTGATAGATATCTTTTGTAACAAGACAGTGCCGGCCTTTGATGTTTCTTTAATCATGGGCATCATTTGTTCCGGCGATGATTTAGCGCTTCGCGGCGTTTTGCATACATATTCCCGTGCGTTGGGAATTGCTTACCAATTGCTGGATGATATAGAGGATTTTGAAACGGATCAACCGGTAGAGTTGCGCCCGTCGTCGGTACTGGCTGCTCTTTGTGAACAATCGGCAGATCCTGTGTTTATCGAAACGCTCTTACATACGGAAAACCTGAAAGCCTTTTTGTCGCTTCCCGAAAATAAACCTTTGCTGCTTGCCGCTATCAGTCGGGTGGAACAAATGGCTGATAATTACCGTGATGAGACTTTAAACGCATTGCAGGAAGTATCCAATATTGAATTGAAACGGTTGCTTTTCAGAGTAGCCAAACGGATTTTGAAATAAAGAAGCCGACAATAAAGTGATGAAAGACACCCTATCCATAAAGCTATTCAAGACCCTGCAAAAGGGAAAAAAGAAGCTCAGCGAAGAAGCCCTCCACCGGATGGCGGACTTTGTTAATTCGCAAAGGACGGATGTGGACAGTTTTATGAATAAAAGTGGAAGGGAAGATATCTATTATACGTTGTTCGGCTGGATGCTTTCTTACGTGTTAGGAGTCCGGCTGGATACAAAAAAAATGACTGCTTACCTTACCAGACAAGATATGGGGCAGATGGATCTGATTCACTACGCTGCTTGTATGCGTTGCCGGATGATACTGACCCTGATGGAAGGGGGTATTTCCCGTTTGCTGTTTAAAAGAATCTCTTCAGTTGAGGTGAAGCCTTTGTCTGAATTTAATGGTGTGCCGCATAACGATCCGCAGTCGCCTTATTCGCAATATATCTGGTTGTCGTTGCTTGAGGATACGGGGAATTCAGTAAAAAACAAAGAGGTTGTGCTTGATTCCTTGTCGGAATACCATGTGCCTCTGGGAGGATATGCAAATGTACCGGGCAGCGAAAGGGCTACTACAAATGCGACAGTGGCAGCTCTGGCTGTAAGAGGAGCTTTGGCAAATTACAGGAAAAACGAGGATATTTTATATTTACAGGGGCTTCAGGAGAAGACAGGCGGATTCAGTGCCGCTATCGGTTCTCCGCTTCCCGATCTTTTATCGACTGCCACTTCTCTTTTTATGCTGAAGTGTTACGAGGTAAAACCGGCTTTTTCTCCCAGCCATTTTATCGAAGCCCATTGGCTGGATACAGGAGGTTTCTCTGCCACGCTTTTAGAGGAGAACAGTGATGTGGAATATACTTTCTACGGACTTTTAGCATTAGGAACAGTATGAATAAAAGAAACGAGATAGAAGAGATGATCGGAACGCTGCGTGCCGAACTTTTGCAGGCGCGTACACCGGGAGGAATGTGGAAAGGACAGCTGTCTTCCAGTGCCATCTCCACCTCTGTGGCTGTTTTTGCGTTGCATCTGATTGATGAGGAGAGGTATGCTCCCCATATCCGGAAAGGTGTGGAGTGGTTGAAAAACACCATGCAAAACAACGGTTCCTGGGGAGACAGTATGGAAAGTCCTTCTAATCTGACTGCTACGTTGCTAAGTTACGCTTGTCTTTACGCGACTGACGGTGCGCCATCGCAAACGAAAGAATACCTGTCGGTTCGTTTCGGAGGAACAACTGATCAGGATATCATAAAAGGAGTATTGGCTTATTACGGAAAAGACCTGACTTTCTCGGCTCCCATACTTGTTATGTGTGCTTTGGCTGGTGTCATAAAAAGCTGGAAAGAGATTCCTCAGCTTCCCTTTGAGTTGTCGGTTTTGCCTCAGCGGCTGTTCCGTTTCTTGCAGCTCCCTGTGGTGAGCTACGCTATTCCGGCGCTGATTGCCGTGGGAATCATGCGGTACAGAAAGGGTAAGAAAGGAATCGATTCGCCTATACGTGAAGCATTTATTGGTAGATCGCTGAAGGTATTGCTAAAGTTACAACCGGCTCACGGCGGATTTCTCGAAGCGGCGCCGCTTACGGCTTTTGTTGCCATGTGTATGACAGGTGCAGGTTACCGTGAACATGCAGCCACACAAAGGGCTGCGGGTTTCCTTACGGATACGGTACGCGAAGACGGTTCATGGCCTATTGATACAAATCTCTCAAGCTGGGTTACGTCGTTAAGCATAAGGGCTTTGGGTGATGATATAGAAGATAAGCAGGCATTGGCCAATTGCATCAAACGAAATGCCTTTGCTTCCCGGCACCCTTTTACCGGTGCCAGGGAAGGCGGCTGGGGTTGGACAGATTTACCCGGTGCCGCACCTGATGCGGATGATACCTCCGGTTCATTGGTTGCTTTACATATACTGCTGAATGGAGCTTATTGTCCGGAAGTGGAAAAAGGAATTGAATGGTTACTGGCTTTGCAAAACAGGGACGGTGGTATGCCTACTTTCTGTAAGGGATGGGGTAAGCTTCCTTTCGACCGGAGTTGTGCCGATATTTCCGCTCATGCGTTGCTGGCCATGCAGTTATGGATGGACACACTTCCGGAGGTATTGCAAAAGAGATGCAAAAATAGTGTGCAACGCATGCTGCAATGGATGCAGAAGAACCAGGCGGAAGATGGTTCATGGACGCCGCTTTGGTTTGGAGATCAGCATGCCAAAGATGAGCGTTCGCCTGTTTACGGTACGTCAATGGTGGTCGAATATCTTGCCACTTCGGAAGAACCTCTGGCCCGTGAGATGAGAGAGAAAGGATTAAAATACATCCTGTCCGTACAAAACGCCGACGGTGGTTGGGGAGGAGCTAAAGGTGTACCCTCTAAAGTGACGCTCACATCCCGCGCGCTGAGTGCGCTTGCCTCTTACCTGATTCCCGAAACGGAAAGAGGAGCCATGGAGCAGGCTTTTGAATACCTCCGTCGTAAATATGAAGCCGGACAGTTGTTTCAGGCCGAACCAATTGGACTTTATTTCGCCCGCCTCTGGTATTCGGAGAGGCTGTATAATATAACATTCGCGCTAAATGCGCTGAAGAAGTTTCAGACAGTAATTGATTGATAATAAATAATAGAATCATGAAAAAAAGACTAATCGCAATTTTATCTCTTGCTTCGTTGACATTGTTTGCGCAAGACAACATTCAATGGAGAGGTACCGATCGTACGGGGATTTATACTGAAACCGGTTTAATGAAATCCTGGCCTGCTGCAGGTCCGGCATTGTTATGGAGTTACGATGGCCTGGGCGAAGGACATTCTTCGGCAGCCATTGCTTCTGATAAGATTTACCTGACGGGAATGACGGATGGCAAAGGTTACCTGTACGTATTCGACCTGAAAGGTAAGTTGCTGAATAAAAAGATGTACGGACCGGAATGGAATGAAAGTTACAACGGTCCCCGTGGTACTGTTACCCTGAACGATGGAAAGCTTTACCTGATGAGCGGGGTGGGCGATCTTTATTGTTTCGACGTAGTTACGCTGAATGTGGTCTGGAAAAAGAATATATTGAAAGAATTCAAGGCATCGAATATTGTCTGGGGCATAAATGAAGCTCCACTGATTGTCGGCGACAAGGTTATTGCAACCCCTGGAGGCAAAGAACACAACATGGTGGCTCTTAATAAGAACACCGGGGCTTTGGTATGGAGCAGTTTGGGTGAAGGTGATGCAGCTGCCTATTGCTCGCCATTATATATAAAAGACCAGCAGGTTCCGCTTATCGTAACGATGACAGCCAATCATATACTTGGTATCGACGCTAACACGGGCAAGAAACTATGGTCGCACGAGCACACAAACCGTTATTCGATACATGCCAACACACCGGTTTACGGAGATGGTATGATTTTGTGTACCAGCGGATACGGATCAGGCTCTATTATGTTACGCCTAAAAAACGGAGGTAGAAGTGTTGAGCAGGCATGGTCATCCAAGGAACTGGACAATCGTATCGGGGGTATGGTGAAAATAGGAGCTTATGTTTATGGGTCCGGAGATAACAACCGGTTCTGGTTCTGTGCGGATTGGAAAACAGGTGCAATAAAATACAAAGAAAAAGGTTTCGCGATGGGTAATATCATTGCTGACGACGGTATGTTGTACTGCTATACGGACCGGGGAGACATGGTTCTTGCCAAAGCAAATCCAGTAAAGTTTGAAGTAGTAAGCCGTTTTCAGATTACAAAGGGAACAGAACAGCACTGGGCGCATCCGGTAATTTATAAGGGAGTTCTTTATGTGCGTCACGGCGATAGTTTAATGGCCTACAAAATCAAATAAAGGAGCATTACTTTCAATTAATTAAATTCCGAAGTATATCGTGAAAGAAAAAAAAATAATTGTTAGTGTTACCGTCTTGCTGGTGCTTATTTATGCCGGAGCCATCATAGGCTGGCATCTGTATGCGCCCCGCGAAAATATATTTGTCCAGGCTCCGGGAGCCGACAATCGTCCGGAAGGGTCTGCACGGAAAGCTGATGACGTACTTATCGGCGAGTATTTTATGAAATATGGAGAGACCTCTTCGTCTCTTACCGGAAAATGGAGCAGCTTTCGGGGCGAACGTTATGATAATCTGATTGAGACAGCCGAAAAGATAAATACTTCCGCGAATGAATATCCTGTCTTATGGAGCTTTGAAACGGGAGAAGGTCATGCCGCCCCGGTCATTTACAATGGCAGGGTTTATCTGCTGGATTATGATGAGGGATTAAAATCGGATGCGCTTCGCTGTTTCTCACTGGAAACAGGTAAAGAGCTTTGGCGCAGATGGTACCGTGTTCCCATCAAACGAAATCATGGTTTCTCCAGAACCGTTCCGGTGGTGAGTGATACGTACGTTATCACGATTGGACCGCAAGGGCATGTGATGTGTTGCGACCCGTTGACAGGCGATTTGAAATGGTCGCTCGATATGCAGAAGACTTTTAAAACAGAAGTTCCTTTTTGGTATACAGGACAGTGTCCGCGTGTGGAGGATAATACACTGATACTCGCTCCTGCGGGAGAAGAAACTTTGCTGGCAGGAGTTAATTGTGAATCGGGGGAGGTGCTTTGGCAAACCCCCAATTCGGTGAAGTATAAAATGTCGCATTCGTCTGTGATGCCTATGACGTTGGGAGGTAAAAAAACATATGTCTATGTTGGAGTAGGCGGTGTGTGTGGAGTTTCCGCAGAAGAAGCAGATCGTGGAACGCTGTTATGGGAAACCAGCAAATGGCAGCCGTCTGTTGTTGCCCCGTCACCTCTGAAAATTTCCAGCAACAGTCTCTTTCTTGTAGCCGGTTACGGAACAGGAGGAGCCTTATTGCTGGTAACAAATTCGGGTGGAAAATGGACAGCCTCGGTAACGGACCAATACAAGCCGAACGAAGGTTTATCAAGCGAACAGCAGACTCCTGTTCTCTATAAAAACATGATCATCAGCGTAATGCCAAAAGACGGTGGTGGTCAGCGGGAGAGATTGGTTTATTATTCGGCATCCGACCTGCACACTTTGGTGTGGAGTTCGGCATCCGACGAACGCTTTGGATTAGGTCCTTACGTGGTTATAAATAACCTGCTTTTCGCATTCAAGGACGACGGAGAACTTTACGTGTACGAATTACAGGCCCGGAGCATGAAACTATTGAAAAAGCAACGTATCATGGAAGGAGCCGACGCTTGGGGTCCATTGGCTTATGCCGATGGAATGCTGATCGTACGTGATGCTCATACAGTAAAGTGTCTGAAAATTGTATAAATCTACTAGAATAAAATATGAAGCCTGAAATAAATAACAATCACGAACTGTCTCGCAGAAAGTTTCTGCGTACTTGTGGTTCTGTAGTAGCAGGAGGAAGTATCCTGGCTGTTTCCGGAGTGTTGATGCATAAGATATTAGTGCAGCCCGAAAATCATTCTTCAGTGGGTAATGGCAGCCAGTCGGATTCTTCCGTGCAATCAGGAGAAGGCGGCTTCAAATCGCCTTATAAATTAGCCTCTTCATTTAAAACCTCTGATCCGATCGAGGGTTTTGAATTCTCCGGAGACCGGCTGATTGTGGCAACCTCAAAGAAAGTGTCCGTTTATGATCTGTCTGGTAACCTATTGCATCAATTTGCCGCAGGGGATACCATTCGTGATATCGTTGCAGAAAAAGAAATGATCTATGTTCTTTACCCTACCCGGATTGAAGTATTTAGTATGACAGGCGAGCGCTTGCGTGAGTGGGAAGCATGCAGCGAAGAATCTGATTACTGCTCGTTGGCAGTCGCCCCCGGATTTGTTTTTGTAACAGATGCAGCTAATAAAAACATTTGCAAATATACAACCGAAGGTGGTTTTGTTAAATTCATTCAAAGTCCCGAAGGCTTTATCGTACCCAGTTATTCTTTTGGTATTACCTATGCCAACGGAAGCATCTTTTGTTCGAATCCAGGCAGACACAAGGTGGAAAATTACACCCTGGAAGGAGAATTTATAGCCTCCTTTGGAAAGTCAGGTGCAGCAGCAGGATCCTTCTGCGGATGCTGTAATCCAGTTTATCTTAGCTTTAATGCCGGCGAAATAATTACCTCCGAAAAAGGGATTCCCCGTATCAGCTGTTACAGCCCTGAAGGAGAGTTCCGGACCATTTTATTAGATAGCAAAAGCCTGGGTGGAGAGAATGTTGCATTCGATTTCAAGGTAAACAAGGACAAGATATATGTTGCAGCAAAAAATAAAATATCCACATTCCAATACGATCTGCAAGCGGCGGCAGAAACGGCCTGTTCGTCATGCTCTGTTGATTGCCCGTTACGTAAAGGAATAAATATTTGATTGAAACATGGAACAGAAAAAAGAAAATAAAAACAGTCCGATAGCCCGCCGAAAGTTCCTGCGTGTACTTGGAACGGCTGTGGCAGGAGGATCCATACTGGCTGTGTCGGGTGTATTGGCAAGCAGGTTGAAAAACGAAAAAGAGGCCAGCTATTACTGGCAGATAGATCCTCAGAAATGTACCCATTGCGGACGATGTGAAACCGATTGTGTACTGCAGGTATCGGCAGTCAAATGTTTTCATGCAAACAAAGTATGTGGTTACTGTGACTTGTGCGGCGGTTATTTCCGCTCCAATGCCAAAGAACTGAATACAGCGGCCGAAAACCTGATGTGTCCTACTGGTGCTATCCAGCGCAAATTCGTTGAAGATCCTTATTTTGAATATACCATTGACGAGAGTCTGTGCAACGGGTGCGGTAAATGTGTGAAGGGATGCAGCTCGTTTGGGAACGGCTCGCTTTACTTGCAGATTAAAAGAGATCTCTGTACCGATTGCAACGAATGTAAAATTGCCAGAGTATGTCCGTCGGATGCCATCACCCGCGTTTCAATGGATACGGCCTATAAACTTAAAGACTAATAGAATTATGAATAAAATACTGTATATCTGTCTATTTCTTCTTATTCTTGGAGAAGGTATGGCACAAAACAGGTTTCCGAAACCTGATTTTGAGTCGGGATACAAGTATCCGGAAATTCACCACGCTATTCCCAATGAAGAGCTGCTTGTAGCGATAGATATCTTCCTGCTGGTGGCGTTAATGGGTATCGTTTCCTGGGCTGTAATCAAAAAGCGCACCCGGGGACCTATTCTCTGGGTTTCAGTTATATCTGTGGCATACTTTGGATTCTTTCGCAAGGGGTGTGTCTGTAGTATCGGATCGGTACAGAATGTAGCTCTTGCGCTGACGGACAATACGTATGCATTGCCCTTGTCCGTTTTACTGTTTTTTATCTTGCCAGTTTTGTTTGCCTTCTTGTTTGGCCGGGTTTTCTGCGCAGGTGTATGTCCTTTCGGAGCTTTACAGGAATTGGTTAACATAAAGAATTACAAATTGCCAAAAGCGCTCACTACCGTATTAGGCATGATGCCCTGGTTTTACCTTATTTTTGCTCTGCTTTATGCTGTAACAAGGAGTAGTTTCATCATCTGCCGTTTCGATCCTTTTATAGGTATTTTCCGTCTGGGCGGTGATATTGGCATGATTACATGCGGTGTCATACTGCTGATTATGGCCATGTTTACCGGAAGGCCATTCTGTCGTTTCTTTTGTCCTTACGGTGCTCTGCTCAGTATATTCTCCTCCGTATCCATATGGAAAATTAAATTGACGGACAAACCGTGCATCAATTGTGAACTTTGCCACAATGCCTGTCCGGTTGATGCTATCAGACCGCCCTATGCCAACAAAGCGAAAGAGAGCAGGCTGCGGGGAGTAAAAAGACTTTTAAATTATTTTGTTCTCCTGCCTCTCCTGATACTCTGCGGAGCTTTTTTAATGCGTTCAGTAAGCAGTGAACTCAGCCGGGCCAATAAGGAAGTAAGACTGTATGATATGGTTATGCAACACGAAGCCAATCCGGGGGATGTACTTTCGCTGGAATTAGAAGCCTTTTACGGACAAGGAGATTCCATTGAAGGATTAACGCAAAGGTATGAAAAGGTACAGGCTGATTTTAAACTATATACAACGATTGCAGGTGCCCTAATGGGATTGGTTGTAGCAATCACGCTGATTGGCCTTTCGGTGAAACGCACACGCAAACAATATGAAATTGATCATGCTGCCTGTGTAGGATGCGCCAGATGTTTTAGTTATTGTCCACAATATAAAATAGGAAACGAATCAGGAAATATAGCATTATGAAAAAAGCGATTCTAAGAAATATAGCCATTGTTTCGGCTCTGTTTATAGTAACCTTCTCAATCATGTTGATTACCAATTATTTTCAGGTAAGAGACACGACACCTCTCCAAACAGAAGTGGTGGAAACGTTGAAACAATTGAATGATGCGAATAACACCAATCTCGCACTGCAGGAGCAGATACGTCAACTGGATTTGTTAGCCAGAAAAGCCTATTTTGTGAGGCTTGATCATTTGATGGTTGGTGTTTATATACTTTTGGGCATGCTGGTTGTGTTCATTGTCAGCGCCCGTTTTTACTTTGCAAAAGACAAAAACATTCCGGTTAAAACAATAGATCCGGTTGATGAGTGGGTTGATAAAACCCAGGCACGCAAATATGTTGTTTGGGTCGCTTCGGGGATGACTGCCGTAGCCTTGGTTTTTGTATTGCTGAGTTCTCCTTATCTGACCACGAAAGAGAAAACATCGAAAGAAGGTGCGGCTGAGACAAATCCGCAGGAAACAGCCTTGGTTGCAGAAGAATCCGCAGTACCTGAAGCGGGAGCAGATACGTTGCAAACAGCCGCTGAGGAGGCAGTATCGGAAGTCGCAGCCTCAAAAGTTACCCACAATTCTTTCCGGGGAAACAATTCCAATGGAATATCTGCGGCGAAAGGAGTTCCTGTTAAATGGAATTTAAGCAGTGGTACCCATATAGCCTGGAAACAAAGCATACCTCGTAAAGGATTTAATTCGCCTGTTATTAATGGGAATAAAGTCTTTTTTTCCGGAGCTGATAATCAGGCCCGCGAACTCTATTGTTACGACCTGAATACAGGGAAAAAGCTTTGGTCTCTGGCGGCAGTCAATATCAAGGGTTCTCCCAAACAGATGCCAAAAACAACGAAGGATACCGGATTGGCTGCATCCAGTGTAGCTACAAACGGCAAGCAGGTCTGCGCTATTTTTGCCACTGGCGATATTATATGCGCAGATATGGATGGAAAACAATTATGGGCTAAGAATCTGGGTGCCCCGAGTAATCACTACGGTTACGCATCCTCTTTGCTGGCATTTGGAAACGAAGTTATTGTACAGTATGATAACCAGAACTCTCCCAAAGTGGTAGCATTGGATATGGCCACCGGCGCTGAACGATGGAGCAAGAGCCGTACGGAAAAGATAACCTGGAGTTCGCCTGTTATCGCTTATGTTAATAACAAACCTCAACTTGTTCTGATGGGTAATCCGGCTATCACCGCCTATGATCCCAATAACGGGAAGCAACTTTGGCGTGTGGAATGTCTGAGCGGTGAGGTAGGTTCCAGTGCATGCAGTGCCAACGGAATCGTGTTTGGCGCCAGTGAATATGCCAAGTTGGTGGCAATCAACGCCACGGATGGAAGTGTGCTCTGGGAATCCAGCGATTACCTGCCGGAAGTATCCAGTCCGGTGGCAACAAAAGACAATCTGTATCTGGCAACCAGCTATGGAGTGGTAGCGTCCTTTGACACCAAAACCGGACAAACCGGCAAAGTGCATGAACTGAATACGGAGTTTTATTCGTCTCCGGTAATTGCTGAGGGAAAAGTTTATCTTTTCAGCAATGATGGAAAAATGTTTGTATTCTCGGCCGACAAAGAATTCCGACTGCTGGATTCGTTCGAAACGGGTGAGCATACTTTTGCAACACCGGCTTTTACCGATAATAAAATAGTGGTGCGTACCGAAAATAGTATTTACTGTGTAACTGCAAATTGATATGGCATGTAATTGTGAAAACAACAGCGTTGAAGCGAATGAGGAGATGATAGCCAAAGTTGACGCTATTATCGATCGGATTGGCACTTCGCGACAGATTATTATTCCGTTGTTGCAAGCTTTGCAGCACGAATTCAGTTATCTGCCTTCGGCTGCTCTTGAGCATATCTATGAACGGACGGAGATAGACCGGGCTCAATTGATCAGCGTTTCAACATTTTATTCCCAGTTCCGTCACATCCCTTACGGAAAGCATCTTATCAAGGTATGCACAGGAACCGCCTGCCACGTAAAAGGGGCTGGAAACGTATATGATTCGTTTCGCAGGGAATTGAAAATGGAAGGCGACAATATTACTTCGGACGATCAGCTTTTCTCCATCGAGAAGATAGCCTGTCTGGGTTGTTGTACATTGGCCCCGGTGGTTCAGATTGATGAAAAAATATATGGCCATGTGCAGCCCGGGAAAGTAAACGAAGTGATAGAGGATTTCCTTGGTTTTCAGAATAAAACAGAAAAAGAGGAAACTAAAAATAAGTTACGAAAGATAGCCGGAGAAATCCGTCTCGGGATGGGATCGTGTTGTCAGGCCAGTGGTTCGTCTGACATATATAAGGAGCTTCAAAAGGCTTCTGGGGAGTTAGGTATCGATGTAAACATCAAGCCGGTGGGCTGTGTAGGGGTATGTAATAAGGTACCCCTGATCGATGTGGTGCATGCTGATGGTTCAATTACCCGTTATCCGAATGTAAAGGCAGTCGAAATCAAAGAGATCCTGCATTATCATTTTAAACCGTCGGGTTATCTGAAGCGTCTGAAAAACAGCTTCCTCAACCAAGTTGATACATTTCACACCGATTCCACGTGGGACAATGTGATATGGAAGCCCGAAAACGAACGAACAGGCGTGATAGACAGTTTTCTGTCTGGTCAGAAACACATCTCTACACAGGGATACGGGTTTCTGGCGCCGCTTAACATTGACGAATACATCTCCCACAGCGGCTTCGATGCCCTCAAAAAAGTGCTCTTTACCAGTACCAGTGCCGAAACAATCGGTACCATTCTGAAAAGCGGCATCCGCGGACGTGGAGGAGGTGGCTTTGCAACAGGAAAGAAATGGGAAATCGTGGCTGCTTCCGGTAAGAAAGATAAATATGTTATCTGTAACGGCGACGAGGGAGATCCAGGTGCTTTTATGGACCGCATGATGCTTGAATCCTATCCATTCCGTGTGATAGAAGGCATGATCATAGCCGGATATGCCGTGGGAGCCAATAAAGGAATCTTTTATATCCGCGCCGAATACCCGCTTGCGGTTGTCCGAATTCGTAGGGCTCTCGAAATGTGCCGCGAACATAATCTTGTTGGTGAGAACATTGCCGGAAGTGACTTTTCATTCGATATAACCATCTTTGAAGGAGCCGGCGCGTTTGTGTGTGGAGAAGAGACTGCACTTATCGCCTCTATCGAGGGGGAACGAGGTTTCCCGAAACAACGACCTCCTTTTCCTGCTGTGGCAGGATTGCACGGTTTGCCTACACTGGTGAATAATGTGGAGACGTTGAGTCAGATTTCGTATATAGTAAATAACGGAGCGGATTATTATCGCCAGATTGGCACCCCAAGCAGCAAAGGCACCAAGGTTTTTGCGTTGGCCGGTAAGATTCGTCACGGCGGACTGATTGAAGTACCCATGGGAATAACCCTCAATCAGATTATCGAGGATATCGGAGGCGGACTGGAACATGGCGAGAAGCTGAAGGCCGTACAGATTGGTGGTCCGTCGGGTGGTTGTATTCCTGCTCATCTATGCGATGTTGAGGTGGATTTCGACGCCTTTAATCAGATGGGAGCCATGATGGGTTCCGGAGGATTGGTGGTGCTGAGCGAAAGCGATTGTATGGTTGATATGGCCCGTTACTTTTTGAGTTTTACTTGCGACCAGTCCTGCGGAAAATGTACATTTTGCCGGGTGGGTATCCGCCGAATGCTTGATATCCTAGACAAAATATGCAGTGGAAGAGCGGAGATGGCCGATCTCGACAAGTTGGAACAACTGGCATTGAACATAAAGAAGGCTTCCCTTTGCGGATTGGGGAAAACAGCCCCCAACCCGGTGCTGACAACCCTGAAGTATTTTCGCGAAGAATACGAAGCTCACGTGAACGGTATATGCAAAACGGGAACCTGCAAAGAGATGGTTAAATACGTGGTTACGGAACAATGTATCGGATGTACCCGATGTGCGAAAGCTTGTCCGGTAGACGCCATACCTTATACGCCTTATGAGGTTCATACGATAGACGTAAGTAAGTGTGTTCTGTGCGGATTGTGTGTAAACGAATGTAATTACGATGCCATTCGGAAAGTGCCTTTAAAGGCAAACTGATGGTATGTCCGGTTTGGATAATACCTGATACGAAACAGAGAAAGAATCAATACAAAATAGAAATAATATGGTGATTACGATAGATAATACCAATGTTGAAGTATTGGAGGGCGAAACCTTGCTGGAAGTTGCCCGCAGAGCCGGATATACAATCCCTTCGCTTTGTTATGCAAAGGGAGCCAGGCATAAATCTTCGTGCATGGTATGCGCCGTAAAGAACTGTTCAACAGGACAAATTATACCCTCATGTACAACCACTCCTGTGGGAGGAATGCAGATCGAAACTGATAGTGAAGAGGTTCGGCTTGTACGTACCTTGTCGCTCGAATTGCTCCTAAGCGACCATAGGGCAGATTGCGAAGCACCCTGTACTTTGGTCTGCCCCCAGGGGTTAGATATTGAACGGATGCTGGGCTATTATGACGCGGACCGGAAGAAGGAGGCTTACGATACCCTTGCTGCTGCCTTTTCACTACCGGAGATAGCCTGCGACAACTGTAAAGCTCCTTGCGAAAAGGCCTGCCGCCGTGGAACGGTGGATGAACCCGTATCAATCCGTGTGATTATCCGTGAGGTGGCAGGGATGGCCGATGCTGAGTCTGCAGCTATGGAAATGAGCTTCCCGAAACCGGATAAAAAAGCTTTTTTGTCTCGTTTGGGACGGTTTACGGAAAAAGAAAGAACCTTTCTAAAAGCGAACATTCATTCGGCGTCCAATTGCCTGCATTGTGCCTGTTCGGGACGAGGGGATTGTAAATTAAGGTATTATTCCACTTTGCAAGGAATAAAACGACCACGGTATGAAGCCAGTTCGGCTTTACCGGCCATGAACAAAATACATATTGTTGGAAATTTATGGTACGAACAGGCCAAATGTATTCGCTGCGGATTATGTGTTTATAACAGTGAGAACGGCTTTACCTTTAGAGACAGAGGGTTCGGGATGCAAGTAGTGCTTCCGGAAGAAAACCGGAAAAATATAAAGGAAGAATTAGCGGAATTGTGTCCTACGGGAGCTTTGTACAGAATTTGAAAAACAAAACAAAATTCAGGTAGTAAATATGAAACGATTGGTTCTGTTTGCAGGAATGGTGTATTTATTGATGAGCTGTGCCGGAAGTCCCGGTTTCACAGACGGCAAAGGCGACATGGACTGGCAGTTATTCCGTGGAGATGCCGCTTTGAGTGGGTATACAGATACCCCTCTTCCCGAGGATCCGGTGTTGTTATGGAGCTACAAAGGGAATACCCGTACGGTCTCTTCGCCGGTGGTGGATAAAGGAACAACCTATTGGTGCGACAAAAAAGGTCACATCCAGGGGATAGATATAAAAGGAAATCCGGCTTTCAGTTATGATCTGAATACAGCCGTCGAAGCCACTCCGATGATCCACGATTCCATTCTCTATATTGGACGCATCGATGGCTTTTTGAGTGCTGTTTCTCTAAGTAAGAAAGACACCCTTTGGAATTTTGAGACCATGGGACAGGTATCAGCCACACCCAATACCGTAAATTTCGAAGGCAGGCAGTCGGTTGTGTTCGGTAGTTACGATAATTTCCTTTACTGTGTGGATGCCCGCGACGGGTCCGAAATAAACCGCTTCGAGTCCGGATACTACCTGAATGGAGCTGTTGCTGTCTGGAAAGAACATGTCATATTCGGAGGTTGCGACTCTTGGTTGCGCATCATAAACACCCGTACAGGTATGCCGACAGATTCGTTGTTGCTCGACGCTTATATACCTGCATCGCCAGCCATTATGGGCGATTTCTGCTATGTTGGCGATTATTCAGGCAACATCTACGAACTTCTGCTGGAAAAGGGAAAGATTGTCCGTCACAAGAAAATAATGAAATCAACGAATGAGAACAGCTCATTTGTTTCAGTCTTATCCATCACCTCCGAAACAGTGTACGCGCTTTCCTACGAGCGATATTTGTATTCGATAAACCGTAAAGACGGAAAGGTGAACTGGAAATATCTGTTGAAAGGAAATGTTGGCGAAAGCTCTCCGCTGGTCTGCGATGATAAAGTGATCGTATGTACCAAAACCGGTATTGTCACCATCCTGGACACCCAAAAAGGAACACTGGAATGGGAATACGATACGGGGGAACAAATTGTAGGTTCGCCGGCCGTTATTAAAGATCATTTCTTTGTGCTGACGACGAAGGGAACACTTTTATGTTTTGGAAATAAATAGTCATAATCTGTAAATATATGTCATTAATCAAGTTGTCAAATATAAAGAAAAGTTTCCGGGATGGAGAAAACCAGCTGAATAACGTGCTCCGTGGAATAAATATGGAGATCGGAAAAGGTGAGTTCGTCGCTATCAAAGGAGCTTCAGGTTCGGGTAAAACAACCCTGTTGTCTATTCTGGGAACGTTACTTCAACCTGATGGAGGCAGTTATTTATTGGATGAGGCGGAAATGACAACGGCAGGGGTAGATCATTCGCTGGTTCGCAATAAACAGCTCGGTTTTGTTTTTCAGGATCATCGGCTGATGCCCCAATATACTGTATTGGAAAATATTTTACTGCCTGCCCTGGCCTATGCTTCCCGGACAGGAAAAGAAGAAACTGAATATGCGCACAGGTTGCTGGAGCTTACGCATATATCCGGTGTAGCACATCAATATCCCTCAACCTTATCGGGGGGGGAAGCAAGCCGCGTGGCTGTTTGCCGGGCATTGATCATGAAACCCAAACTTCTTCTTGCAGACGAACCGACCGGACAACTGGATGCCGAGAATGCATGGAATATTGCTTCGTTACTTTCGGAAATCAACCAGAATTTGCAGACTACGATCGTGATGGTTACACACTCGGAAGAAACCTCCTCTGTAGCGCACCGCATCCTCACACTTAAAGAAGGTATTTTGAGATGAATATAAAAAATCTGGCTCATAAGAACATCTCCTTTTATATGCGCTATTACAAGTTAATAGCCGTAGCTTCGCTTATTACCGTTGCCATAATCGTGGGTAGTCTGGTGGTAGGGGATTCTGTCCGGATGACGCTGGTAAGGCAGGTGGAGGATCGTTTTGGAGATACTGAAACTGTTATTTTCTCGAGGAACACCTTTATGCCCTCTGACTTACTTAAGACATCCCTGTTTAAAGAATCGGCCAGAGGCATATTGCTGACAAATGGTTTTGTCTCGCAGGGACAAAAACTGATTCCCGTGTTTGTGTGGGGAGTGGACGATCTGTCGATTTCCGAAGATTCCGTCAGGATGAATCCCGCACTAGCGGACGAATTGAAGCAAGAAGGTCCGGCTGATATCGTACTTCGGCTGCCGGCAACCGGCCTGGTCCCGTCGGGCTCACTGTTTGTGACCGATAACTACACAACCAGTCTTCGCCTGTCCTACAGTGGCGTTGTGGAAGCACAAGCTGGTGGTAACATCAGCATGAAAAACGAACAAATCATTCCGTTCAATATTTTTGTAAACCGCGATAAACTGGCCGAAGTTCTGGAAGTGAAAGGGAAAATAAACCTCATACTGAACAACAAGCCAGTGTCTGATGACGATCTGGCCAAAGTATGGGATTATACCAGTTCCGGACTAAAGGTGGACCGAAAGAACGGATATACCGAAATTACCTCCGACCGGGTTTTTCTGCAGCAAGAGGTGGTGGAAACAATACGACGCAATAACCGGGAACCAAATAGGATGTTCTCTTATTTTGCCAATTCAATAGAGCTGGACGGGGCTTCCATTCCCTATTCTTTTGTAACGGCGACAGACCGGTATAAAGGAGATTTATTGCAGAAGGATGAGATTATTCTTTCCGATTATTCGGCCCGCAGGCTGCATGCCGGGGTGGGCGATACCATACAGGTTTCTTATTTTACTTCCCGGGAATTAAAGATATTGCATTCGGATACCATTCAATTGCGGGTTCGACAAATTGTTCCATTAGCCGAATTGCTGCAAGACAGCACCCTGAGCGCCGAGTTTCCAGGTCTTTCCGATGTGGAACGGTGTACCGACTGGGACAGCGACCTTCCCATCAACATGGATCTGATTACTGATGAGGACGAAGACTATTGGAAACTTTACCGTAGCACCCCCAAAGCAATTATTGCCTACGAAGCGGTGGCGAAGGAGTGGGGCAATGCCTATGGAAATGCTACAGCCGTTAGGGTGGCCGATGCGGAACCCGATCTGTCGGAACTTACTCCGGAAATGTTTGGTATTCAACTTATCTCCCCCCGCGAAGCAGGACTGGATGCCGCAAAGAATGGCGTAGATTTCTCCGGACTTTTTCTTGCGCTGGCTTTCTTTATTATTGTTTCCGCAATGATGCTGATGCTGATTCCGTTGACCGAAATGCTTTATCAGCGTAGGCATGAAATAGAATTGCTCCAATCTCTTGGCTATACGCGGAAACGTATTGTTAAAATCCTTTGGATGGAATTGGCACCCGTTGTACTGGTAGCATCGGTTCCCGGAGTCTTGGTTGGATTGCTATATACCAGTCTGGTGATGTGGATGCTTGGAAATGAGTGGATAGGAGCCACACAAACAGGAGGCTTTATCGTATATCCGGATTTGGTTACTATACTTATTGGCTTTTTTGCAGGCATCGCCCTGTCTTTAGTGCTGCTTCGCCTGATGCTTGTAAAGGCGATGAAAGCGAAACAGAAAGTATCCGGACGAAAAATGGGAAGTATCCGAACTAAAAGAGTTTTGCTTATCCTTTCGGGTGTACTGGCGATAGGTATGATATGCCTCAATGTGTTTTTTCTACATTCTGTGACCCTCTTTGTAACAGCGGGAGTTGTGCTGATCGGAATGGCAGCCTTGTGGGGCGACTTCCTGATTACCCGCAACGCGTCTGCCTCGAAGGATAATTTTCATGTTTCCAGCCTGACATGGGCCACCTTATACGCCGGTAAAAAGCAGGCTATCTTATCCTTTCTTGCTCTCGCAACTGGCGTGTTTATTGTCTTTTCAGTGGGACTAAACCGAAAAGGGTTTGCCGACAGTTCACAGCTTCGTACCGGAACGGGAGGATATGCGCTCTGGAGTGAAAGCAGTGTGCCCATTTATCATTCCATGGCAACACAGGCAGGCAGGGAAAAACTTTCGCTTACGGATTTACCTCCAGATACGGAAATACTCCAGTGTTTACGGTATAGTGCCGATGACGCAAGTTGCCTGAACCTTAATAAAGTAAAGAACTCTACGGTGCTGGGGGTTGAAATGAATGCCTTGTCGGCCAGTGATTTTCAGATCGAACAAAGTTTGTATCCCGTGGACAGAAAAGCCTTTTTCGAACAGATGCAGGTGCGTAAAGATTCCGTATATCCGGCTTTGGTTGATGCCACTGTTCTTACCTGGGGGCTGGGACTAAGTCTGGGAGATACCCTTTGGTATGAAGGAGACAACGGACAAAGGGTTGCGATACAGCTGGCCGGAACGTTATCCAACTCCGTCTTTCAAGGGAATATTTTGATAGACCAGGCCTTGTTTAGGGAAATATGGGAGGAAACAACCGGCAGTGAGGTATTTCTACTGAAAGTGGATGAAACAAAGAAAGAGGAGGTTAAAAGTCTTCTCTCCCAAGCACTGAATGAGTATGGTGTACGAATTTTTACAACAAACGACCGACTCAGACAATTCAATACTGTAACCGACACGTACCTGACTATCTTCCTGACACTTGGATGTTTAGGATTGCTATTGGGTATTATGGGCTTCGTAATCGTGATTCGTAAAAACCTTTCCATGCGGTTGTGGGAAATAAATATGTATCGGACATTAGGTTTTACAGACAAGAGAATAGAGCAACTCTTTTATAAGGAAAATCTGCTTGTCCCGTTGTATGCACTTGCCACAGGTGTGATAAGCGCGTTGGTGGGGGTAAGCAGCACCTTTATGAATGCAGGAATTTGGATATGGCTGTTAGCCTTGCTTTTTACCATTTTCTTTGTAGTGTGCGTACTGGTTTTTGTAAAGAGATCGGTAAAGGATGAAATTGAGAAATCAAAACGATTGTAAGGATGAAGATATTATTTATCATACCCGGCTCCGGCGACTCCTTTTATTGCGGGAATTGTTTCCGCGATAATCTGCAGGCTTCGGCATTACGCAAAGCCGGACATACGGTAATCATTATGCCGCTTTATCTGCCCCTTAAACATAAATCGTTTCAGGCTGATGCCCCTTTGTTTTTCCCGGCTACTACTTTCTATACGGCACAAAAGTTTTTTAGTAAAAGAAAGATGCCCAAGTGGCTGGAACGTTTTACCGCGTCGGATGCGATGCTGAATATAGCTTCTTCTATGTCGGGTACAACTTCGGCTCAAGGTACGGAGGCGATGACATTATCCATGATCAACGGCGAGGATGCGGTGTTTCAAGAGCAGGTAGCTCAACTGATTCAATGGATCAAAGAGCAGGAAAAGCCGGATATCATCCACCTTTCCAGTTCATTATTGCTCGGTATTGCCCGAATGATTCGCTTGCAGATGGATATTCCCATTATCTGTTCCGTGCAAGACGAAGAGGTGTGGATCGATAGCATGAATGAAAAGGATGCTTCGGCCGCCTGGCAGGGAATTATTGAAAATAGCCGGTATATAGACCGGTTTATCACAACCAGCGAATTCTATAAGGAGTTCATCCGGCAGCGCCTTCCTCAACTAACGGAGATCGATGTGATCTATCCCGGAGTAGACAGGCAAAAATATGCCTCCACCGGTTACCCCCAAGATCCGGTAATCGGGTTCTTCTACCGGATGAATCGTGCAAACGGACTTGATATCCTGGCCAATGCGTTTATCAAGCTAAAGGAAAGGGGTACAATCAAAAACCTCAGACTGAAAATAGCAGGAGGGTATACCGGAAAAGACAAGCGCTTCCTAAAGGAGATAAAGCGCCTGCTTTCGCCTTACAAAGAGACGGTAGAGATAGTCGACGATTACAGTCTGGAGGATCATGCTGGTTTTTACAACTCAATATCCGTACTATCTGTACCTATTACCTTCGAAGAAGGAGTAGGGCTGTATCTGTGTGAAGCTTTTGCGGCTGGTCGCCCTGCCGTGGAACCAGCAACCGGTTCCTTTCCTGAGATTGTGGGTGAGGCCGGTATCATGTACAAACCCAACAGCTCCGACGCATTGGCAGATGCCCTTGAAAAGCTATTGACTGATAAAGAATTATATATCCGGTATGCAGAGAAGGCCGCGGATTTATCCGCCTCACGATACAATGAACTGGTGATGGCCGAAAATTTGCTCGCGCTTTATAAGCAATTTACTGGTAATCAAAAATAATTTGTCTAACACTTATATAAAACAACATGAAGACATTCGATCAGAAAAAGAAGTTTTGTTATTTAGGATTAGCCCTGGCTTGCCTGGTTACTGTTGAGGTAACCGCTCAATCGCCCTACAGTTGGAGAGGTCCGGAGCGTAATGGTAACTACCATGAAACCGGTCTGCTTAAAACCTGGCCAACCGAAGGTCCGGCGCTCTTATGGGAAACCCTGGATGCAGGGAAAGGATATTCAAGTCCTGTGGTTTTCCAAGACCGCCTGTATGTAACCGGAATGAACGAAGATGAAACCAAGGAGATCTTTTCTGCCTATACATTGAAGGGGAAAAAGATTTACGAGATTGTATACGGTTCACCTTGGGATAAAACCTATCCCGAAACCCGTACCACGCCAACCATTGAAGGGAATAAGGCGTATGTAATCAGCGGAGCAGGCGAGATCGTGTGTATAAACATCAAAGACGGTGCCATTGTTTGGAAAGTAGATGGAGCCAACGAATTTAAAAGGAAAACCGGAATCTGGGGAACATCCGAAAGTCCGCTTGTATTCGATAACAAAGTGATTTACACCCCTGGAGGAGATGTAACAACTATGGTTGCCCTGAATGCGGAGACGGGTAAAGTTGTTTGGAAAAGCAAGCCTCTGGGCGAGAACGGCACCTACGTTTCACCTCTGCTGATTATGCATAACGGTAAAAAGAAGATCATTGCCGTAACGGGTCATAATGTGGTAGGTGTTCATCCAGAGACAGGTAACATCGAGTGGACCTTCAACGATTGGGGCAGCAAGGACGCAGGAAGAGAAAATATTGCTACCAATACGCCAATTTACGACAACGGATTTCTTTTCTTTTCTTTCGGTTACGATATAGGAGCCTTTATGTTAAAACTGAATGTCGATGCCACGAATGCAAGTCTTGCATGGCGTAATAACGACCTGGACACTCATCACGGTGGATTTGTTTTGCATAATGGCGTACTATTCGGTTCCAACTGGATAAATAATAATCAGGGAAACTGGGTGGCTGTCGACTGGAAAACCGGAAAGACTATTTATGATAATCCCTGGAGCGGGGGAAAAGGCAAAGGTTCCATTGTAGCAGCAGATAACATGTTGTATTGCTACGATGAACGTCGCGGTACGGTAGGTTTGGTAAAACCCAATGCCGAAAAGTTCGATGTGGTAAGCGAATTCCGTGTTACTAAAGGCGAAGGACCTCATTGGGCACATCCTGTAATACAAAACGGAGTACTTTACATCCGTCACGGAAATGCTCTGATGGCTTATAAAATCAAATAAAAAAAGGAGATAATTTCAACCTGTGCACTCCTTTGATGGGGAATCACAAAAGGACACCTGTTCTTTTGTGATTCTATTTGGATGATTGTTTATCAGGTATATTTACATCAGAATATGATATCATGAAAGAATTTGCCGGTGAATTTCTGGGAACTTTTATTTTAGTTTTGTTTGGATGTGGTTCTGTGGCATCGGCTGTTTTGTTTGGCGAATATAACAGTATCTTCCAGATTGGAATCGTATGGGGTATCGGTGTTATGCTGGCTATTTATCTTACCCGGCATTTGTCATGCGCTCATTTGAATCCGGCTGTATCTGTAGCAATGGTGATTAGCAAAAGGATGGTTGCAAGGAAACTGCCGGTTTACTTAAGTGCCCAATTCTTAGGTGCTTTTTTGGCCGGATTAGTCATTTTAATGCTGTTCTCACCTTCCATTGAGGTGTACGAGAGCAGTCATGGAATTGTTAGAGGTACAGCTGCTTCGGTAGAAACGGCGAAGATGTTTGGCGAATTCTATGCAAATCCCGGATCTAAAGCCGTTGTTTCCATGCCTTTGGCTATGGGAACTGAAGCGTTCGGAACGTTTCTTTTGCTGTTGCTAATTTTTGCGCTGACCGAAGGTTGTAATGTAGGACGTCCCAGCGATACTGCGGCGCCAGTGTTTATCGGACTCACGGTAACTTCAATAATTTGCCTGTTGGCACCCCTTACCCAGGCAGGTCTTAATCCGGCCCGGGATTTTGGTCCCCGTCTTGTGGCTTGGCTTGCCGGATGGGGGAGTGCAGCATTTCCTGACAATAGCGGAGGATTTTTCTTTGTTTACATGCTGGCTCCGGTTGCCGGAGGAGCTGTAGCTTCCCTGTTCTTTCTCTATGTTATAGAACCTCTCATGAAACGGACTTCTAAGACATGTAACTGCAACAAACAAATAAACTGATAAATAAGGTAGATGAAAACAACAAAACTTATACTTGCCGGAGGTTTCCTTGGTGCAGGAAAAACTACGCTGCTTTGGAATGCAGCTAAGGAACTAATGAACAAGGGGCTTCGGGTGGGATTAATAACAAACGACCAGGCTCCCGAGCTGGTGGATAGTAAACTGCTGGCTCTTAACGACCTGCAGGTTTCGGAAGTTAGTGGTAGTTGTTTCTGCTGTAACTTCAACGGTTTTACGGATGCTATCCGGAAGATGCGAAAAGAAGCGGATGCCGATGTCATTATCGCAGAGCCGGTAGGCAGTTGTACAGACCTGTCGGCTACCATTATGCAGCCACTTAAACAATTCTGGAACCGTGAACTGCAAATCGCACCCCTATCTGTTCTGGCCGATCCAATCCGTCTGGACTCCATACTTAGTGGTGGTAATGCTGGTCTGCATCCAGATGCGGCCTATATTTACCGGAAGCAGCTGGAAGAAAGCGACATTATCCTTATCAATAAAACCGATTTGTTGACTACTGAAGAATTGGATCAGATGAAACTGCGAATAGCCCAGGCATTTCCTGCAGCAACTATATTTGCCGTAAGTGCCATTACTGGCACAGGAATCGAACAATGGCTGGATGATGTTTTATCTCGCCACGATGCTGGGAAGCGGATTGTTGAGATGGATTACGACATTTATGCAAACGGGGAGGCTGTTCTTGGATGGCTGAACGGTACAGTGTCTCTTCAGGGAGAAAATACAGATTGGGATGCTTTTACCCATACTTTTCTTGCTAACCTTTCTGCCGAATTTGATAAACAGAACCATCCTGTGGGCCATGTAAAAGTAATCTCCCAAAATGGCAAGAAATTTGTTGCAGGTAATATTACCGGAACGACAAGTGCTTACTCCCTTCGAGGTTCGGCCGGACAAAGCGATTCGGTCAGACTGATCATCAATGCCCGTGTGGAAACATCTCCCGAAAAGCTCGACGGTATTGTGCGCCAAACACTCGAAGCGTTGACTTCCGGTAAATATATAACTGACGTGTTGGCTTGGAAATATTTTCAGCCGGGGCGTCCGCAACCCACTTATCGTTTTACGAAAGTGCTATAAATCAGAATAATTGTTTTAATTTTGCAAAAAAAATAGCGATGAACCTCTTAGATAGATACAGCTCATTCAAACTGGTGTTAATCAGCTTGGTTAGTGCGCTTTTTGTTGTTTATCCCAATATAGCCTGTCTTCCCTGGGAACTTAGTTTTCTGGATAACGAGGAACGTACCACGCATATCGTGTTCTTTACTTTCAGATACCTGTTCTTTGCTTCGCTGATATGGATATTAATCCGATTTAATCTGCGGAAGTTCAAGATGTACTCTGCCCGGAAGCGATTTTGGTCCGTTTTCCTTATATCAGCAATTGCCTACTTACTGTACGTAGCCACATCCTATCTTTGCTGCACGAAGGCCGATTGCTTTACCAGCATCTTGCTATTCCAGTTTCTGGTGGTATGTATTGTCTGCACGTTTCTCGGACACGTTTCCTTTCTTTATTCCGTACAGAGAAAAAAGGAACAGGAGATCGAGCTTTTACGAATTGAAAACCTGGAAAGCCGATGTAATGCCCTTGCTAATCAGATAAATCCTCATTTCTTTTTTAACTCGCTGAACGGACTTACTGCCTTGATTCGACGGAAAGATGACGAAGTAACGCTGGAATATGTGAATAAGCTGTCGGATGTATTTCGTTATATTTTGCAAAGCGACAAGAAAGGGCTGGTCACACTAAAAGAAGAACTGGAGTTCGTAGACGCGTTCCGCTACATGATGGAAGTGAGGTTTGCCAATAAACTGGTATTCGATATTGAGGTAGACGACGATAAGATGGATCTCAAAATTCCCGTTCTTTCGCTGCTTCCTATTATCGACAATGTGGTAGTTCATAACACAATAGATAGTCAGCATAAGATGACGATTTATTTCCGATTTAATGAAAATATGGAATTGGTTGTAACCAACCCTGTTTACCCAAAGCTAACACCTCCCGTAACGAACGGAACAGGACTCAGAAACCTTGAAAACCGGTTCTCTCTACTGATGAACGAACAGATAAGAATTGAAGACAAAGGGAATACATTCAGCATTTATTTACCTTTAAAAAGTAAATTGAAATGAAGATACTGATTGTTGAAGATGAAACCGTTGCCTATGAAAATCTGGTAGATATTCTTGCCGTTATAGCGCCCGACTTCGAGGTAGCCGGAAATACCGAAAGTATCTGTCAGACTGTAGAATGGTTAAAGAAAAATCCGCTGCCCGACCTTATTCTGATGGATATTCATTTATCCGACGGGTTGGCATTTTCTGTATTTGAACGTATAAAGGTAGAAACTCCCGTTATCTTTACGACTGCTTACGACGAGTATGCCATCGAGGCCTTCAAAGTGAACAGTATAGATTATCTGCTTAAACCGATCAAAGCCGAAGAATTACAGCGTGCCCTAACAAAATTCAGAAAATGGACGCAGCCCGATATCGTGCAATACCTTGCCCGGCTTACGCAGCTATCACCTGTACACAAGTATAAAGATAAGCTTCTGATTCCCGTGAAGGATAAATTACTTCCTGTTAATCTAAAAGATGTTTCCTGCTTTTATACTACCGACAAGAGTACGTACATTTATATGAAAGATGGCAACATCTATCCCTATTCCAGAACGCTGGAACAAATCTGCTCGTTGCTGAACCCGGAAGATTTTATCCGTGCCAACAAACAATTTATTATTTCCCGCAACAGTGTAGCCGATATTACTATCTGGTTTGACAGCCGCCTTCTTGTAACCCTCGATGTTGATATTCCGGAACGGATTTATATCAGCAAAAACAAAGCAGTAGAATTCAAAGCCTGGATTGTAAGTGATAATTGAATCAGTTTCCCGGTTAAAACATATTTACCAAGAAAATCATCATGCACAGGATGATTACCGTAAAAATCAGAAACAAATAAACAGAGGGTGGCAATCAAAAGCCACCCTTTGTTTGTTTTATCTTAAGTGATTCTTTTCTGTTAAACTAATAAATATGAAAATTATGAAGTCTAGATCAATTTTTTTGATGTTATTTTTGTTATTCACAGCATTTGTAGCCAAATCGGAAAACAGTGCAGTGGTTACTGATCAGGAAAAGGAACAAATGAAGGAACAGGTAACGGTCCTGATTGATAAGCTGGTTAAAGGATGCGAAGCGGCTAACGCAGACAGTGTAATGTCGGTTATGATGATTTCGCCTGAATTTACGTATGTGGTAAACCGTCAATCCAGCGATTATCAGGAGTTTAAAAAAGGGGTGCAATCATGGTTTGAGATGATAACAAGCCAGAAGGTTACCCTTGATAACGAACGTTTTTCGTTTCCGTTCTTTAATTCGGTTTTGTATGTGGCCGACTTATCTTTGGTGATGAATTACAAGAACGGACGTACCGTTATTACAGATAAGGGTGTGTGGACATTGATGTTTAAGAAGACGGGCAATGACTGGAAACTGATTCATGGTTCCGAATTTTATATTTACAAAGACGCTCCTGCCGAAGGTGCAGTAACTCCGGTTCAATAAAGAGCAGGAAAATGTAATATAAAAATGAGCCGGAAAGCTATTACTCTCCGGCTCATTTATTTTTTATACCTAATGGCGAAAAGAATTTACAGTACTTCTATTTCATCAACAAAGATAAAAGCCGGACTGCCGGCACCTCCATGCCAGGAAGGCAAAGAAACCTTCTTGATGGTTACCTGTACATAGTTGGCTTTTACGGAAGCGAAGCTTATTTCGTGAGGATAGATAGCATCTTTGTCAGTCGCCTTCATTTCAGGTAGCACCTCTTTGGCAATTTCCCTGAAAGTCTTACCATCCTCAGATACCCTTACTATGATTTCACCGGCATCCACAATCCAGTCGCCTTTTACAACATTGGTGCTGAATTTTATCTTACTGATTTCGGTCGCCCCTTTCAAGTTGATCACCGCATCGATATCTTTGCCCTGAAAACCTAACCAACGTCCGGTTTTGTAGTTGCTATTGCCTTTGATACCGTCGGCCAAAGCAGGAGCACCATTGAAAGAATAACCCTTACTCGGTTGTTCTTTCAACGAAATGGGCTTCATGGTTGCCTTGGAGAAATAGATTTTCTCCGAGTATACGCGGCTTTCGCTGTTGGCTCGGATTACTTTTGCCTGGAAGTGAGCATCCTGCTTTATCACTACCGGGTTTTCGTATTTGTTGCTTTTTGCTGTTGGCGTTGTGCCATCTGTTGTGTAATAGATGTCGCCATCGCCAAGTGTAGATAGCGAAATAAGCAGACTTCCGTTTTCAGTGTCTGTTGTTAACCTGGCATTTACATCAAAAAGATGTTTGGCAAAATTATAACCGTTCAGGGTATAATGATCAGTCAGCTTAGCGCATCTGTTCAGGAAAGACTGGTAATCTTTTTTCTCCTTGCTTGTCCATTGTACTTCCGAAAGAGCAGCCAAACGAGGAAGCGTCATATATAAGGCATGAGAGTAGGTGGGAATATACTCTCTCCAAAGATTAGCCTGAGCACCAATGATATATTTCTTTTCCTCTTCTTTCAGAATATCAGGAACAGGTTCGAATGAGTAAACTCTCTCCAAAGATGAGAAACCACCAATGGCAAGCGGCTCAAGATCAGTATCTGTAGATTGGTAATGGTCAAAGTAAACGTGAGAAGAAGGAGTCATTATTACGTCGTGATGTTGTTGAGCAGCCTGAATACCGCCCTCCATTCCACGCCAGCTCATCACTGTCGCATTGGGAGCCAAACCGCCTTCCAGAATCTCGTCCCATCCAATAATGTGACGGCCTTTACTTTCCACGAATTTTTCCATGCGTGAAATCACATAGCTCTGAAGATAGGCTTCAGCCGAATGATGCTGGTCGGCTTTAATACCCTGGGCATTGATGCGTGCCTGACATTTGGGACACTTCTCCCACACGGTTTTAGGACATTCGTCGCCACCAATATGAATATATTCGGAAGGGAAAATCTCTATTACTTCGGCAAGCACATCTTCCAGAAATTGCATAGCCTGATCGTTGCCGGCACAAATTACATTGTCCGAAACACCCCATTGTGTCCACACTTCGTAAGGACCACCCGTACAACCAAGTTCGGGGTATGACGAAAGAGCGGCCTGCTGATGCCCCGGAAGATCAATCTCCGGAACAATTGTAATGAAACGATCCTGTGCATAGTTAACCAGATCCCTTAATTCGTCCTGTGTGTAATAGCCACTGTAAGGTTTGCCGTCGTACACACCGGAGTTACGACCGATAACCGTCTCTTTCCTTTTCGAGCCAATTTCAGTCAGCTTCGGATATTTCTTAATTTCAATACGCCATCCCTGGTCGTCCGTCAGGTGAAAGTGCAATCTGTTTACGTTGTGCAAAGCCAGCATATCGATGTAGCACTTAACCGAGTCGGCCGGCATAAAATGGCGGCTAACATCCAGCATCATGCCTCGGTAACCAAAGCGGGGAGCATCTGTAATCGTGACACCCGCGAATTCCACATTCTTTTTGCCTTTGGAAGCCGGAATAGATTTGCGTAAAGTCTGCACACCGTAAAATACACCAGCTTCGGTTGCGCCGGCAATACGGATACCTTCCGAAGAGATGGTAAGCACATAACCTTCTTTATTTGCGATAGCCTTGTCTATAACCAGATTGATTCCACGGGCAGATTCGCCGGCACCCACTTTTAATTTGTTTCCTGTGCTTGACTCAATATATCCTGCAAGGAGATTGGCGACATTCTCCAACCGGGTATTTCCTTTCGGATAAGAGATGGCAGCGGAGGCGGTTAGTGTGAATGAGGTTTGGTTATTCGGATTGATTTCCTGCGGAAGAGGAATAACCTGATAATTTCCTTTTACAAGTTGCTTTTCTGAACAAGAAAGCAACATCAAAACGCTAAAAAGAAACAGCATACCTGTTTTCGTTAGTCTGAGCATAATGCTTTTTTTGTGTTTATGTTAGTAATAAGTAGAGACTTAGCCTTGGCCGGGATAAGTAATCATGTACGTAATAATCCCTAATCAGGGGTAAAAATACAAAATTCCAGGCAATCGGACAAGACCAATGCACACGCGCACAAATTAAAAAGTACCATCATCCTTATTTATTTCAATAGTTTTTGTCTTTGTTTGTTTAATTGGTACATTTGCGGCAATCGCAGCCACTGTTAATAAACTTTGAATTACTATGAAAAAACTCACACTCGCATTATTCATGCTTTTTGTCTTTTGCAATATCTCTTTTGCAATACCGGTACTTCCCTCTACAGACGTTAAGACCTTAGGCTCATTCACTAACTACGCCCATTGGCTTACTTTCGATGGTAAAACACCTGTGGTAGATACATCGGCAAAAGAATTCTATCTATCCGTTCCGGAAGGAAAAATCGGAACGGACGTAATCCTGACCGTTAACTATTCGCTGATGGATGCCGCCTGTAAATTATATATAGACAACACAGAAATAGTCAGCGGCACTACCTGCAATTTTAGCAATGTGACAGCAGCCAAAAGCTATCCTGTCGAAATCAGAAACGGAACAACCGTGGTGGCTTCGGGAACCATTCTGTTCAGTTGCCTCCCTTTGATTCAGATTTACTCTTCATCTGCAATCGGTACAGTCTATAATCTAACCCGAATTGCTGTCACCGAGCCAGACAAAACCGATACCACCGAAGTGATACTTTCGGATATTAAAACAAGAGGCGCTTATTCGAGTACGTTCCCCAAGAAATCGTATGCCCTGAAATTGAAGGATGTTGATGGAGTAACGTCCATAGACCGGTCCTTTTTAGGTTTGCGAAGCGACAATAATTGGATTCTGGATGCCATGTATGTAGATCCGGGCCGCATGAGGAACCGTGTATCCACCGACTTATGGAACGATTTTTCCACGCGACCTTACCATGCATCGTCCGAACCCACGATGATAAACGGAACCCGGGGCAGCTTTGTGGAAGTCTTCCTCAACGATTCGTACAACGGACTATATTGCATGACAGAGAAGGTTGACCGTAAGCAGTTGAAGCTAAAAAAGCTAAAGTATTCGACAGACCTTACAACCGTGACCCAACGGGGAGGATTATACAAGGCGGACCAATGGAGCACTGGAACTTTGTTAGGATATAATTTCCTGAACAGCGGTTTGCCTATGTACGACAACAACTCTGCGGTCTGGAGTGGATACGAAGCAAAATATCCAGACATGGACGACGGTGAACCAATTCAGTGGAAACCATTGTATGATGCCATTTATACATCCTCCTATCTCACAAACGATGCTACTTTCAGGGCTAATGTGGCAACATGCTACGATTTGCCGGTATTTTTGGATTACTACCTGTTTATCGAATTAATGCTGGCCAGCGACAATCACGGAAAGAATACTTACCTGTATGTTTACGATCAGACAGTGTCCTCAAAATTAAGTCTCGCACCCTGGGATCTGGACGGAACCTGGGGGAGAAGATGGGACGGTACAACCAATCTGACTGTGGCCAACCAGGATTTTGATAGCTTTATTACCACCTACGAGCATGCCCAAAATAATTTATTTCTCCGTTTATGAAGACTTAATCTGGATGGATATACTACAAAACTGAAAGATCGGTACAAGGAGTTGCGCGGATCCTTTTTTTCCTATTCCAGCCTGATGGAACGTTTCCGGAAGTATAACGATCTTTTCGATAAAAGCGGAGCCGCATCCCGCGAAAGGAAACGATGGAATATGGAAGACAATAGCACGGAAATAAATTACCTTTCAACCTGGATTACCGATCGTTTGAGCTACCTGGATAATCAGTACCTGGGCGGACAATACGTAGGTAATGCTGTTATCGATGTTTCGGCAAGCAAAATTAAGTTCGCCCCCAATCCGGTTCGCGATGTGCTGACTGTTTTCAATCTGACTGCCGGCGAAAAGGTACAGGTGATTTCTCTACAGGGAGATATCCTGATCCAAACTCAGTCCAATGGAGGAAACGTGGTTGTAAATATGAGCGGACTTGCTTCGGGCGTTTATTTAATCAAAGCAGGACAGGAAGTCTCCAAACTTATAAAAAAGTAAGCTAAGCACCATTTTGGTAGCCCCATAGACTATAGGGCTACCCAAATGGTGCTTACAACCGCTACTTACTTACCATACATTATCTATCAATTGCTGTTCAAATACTTTGTAAGGCTTTTCTAACGCGTTATCCTCCAGATGCTTCTGAAGGACTTTTCCAAAGGCCTCTTCGTCGTTCTTGTTAAAAGCACTTATCAAGTCGTTTTTCTTTTTGGGAAGCTTTCTTACTACGCCTTTTCTGTGTGCATGAGTAAATGCATTCATTATAACCTGTTTGTTTCTGCCATTGATGCGTAACAAAAATGAAAGTTCTCTTAAAGCCGCTTGGGGCAACATAAAGTCGGTTAATTTAAACAGGCATTTTAAATCGAATGTTCGACTAAACTGAACTTTATACAAATCACAAGCTTCCTCCTTTTTTGTTGATTTTAGGTGTCTTTCTGCTTGCAGATATACAATCAGGTTATTGGTGATGTTCTTTTTATCCAGCCTTGTAAGCAAAGCATTTATTTTATTGGATTCGGTATAGTGCAATAAAACAGCTTTGATTAGTAAACCGAAATCAGTTTTTGGCAGATCGGCAAGAATAGCCTGAATCTCTTCGTTTCGTTGTTTTGCCACTTTGTAAATGATGTTGTCTGTAACAAGCATCGTAAATACCTTCTCAATGAGTATCCAAACTTCTTCGTCGTTTGTCTTTAGTTTTAGTAAATCAAGGCAGTGATTAAAGAGAATCTGGCCAGCCTTTTCTATGTCGCCATTCCTGAATAACTGATCTGCCTGATCTGTTATAATAAGATCGGAAACAACAGCCTGACAGTTGTTCACGTTCTTCATAAATTCTACCACGTCTTCGTTTACAAACAGGCTTCTCTGCTGTAGGGGAGCTGTAAGGTAAAGACCTTCCAGACTTCTGGAACGGCTAAGGGCCACGTAAACCTGACCGCTGGCGAACGACATATTTCGCAGGTCTACGCATACTTTATCGAACGTAAGTCCCTGACTTTTATGAACAGTAATAGCCCAAGCCAGACGGAGGGGGAATTGTTCGATGGATCCTTCTACCACAGACTCTATTTCTTGCTCTTCGGGTAGGAAGGTTTGTTTTACTTTCTCTGTTATTGCTTTCTCCAGCTTGTATTCATTTCCGTTTACCATTACCCGAATGGTGGATTCGGTCAGTTCCGAAACCTTTCCGATGGTTCCGTTTACCCATCGGTGCTTAGGGTCGTTTTTGGTAAACATAACCTGCGCACCCTCTTTCAGTATTAATTGTTCTTCAAAATCTTTCGGATTTATCTTCCCTTTAAGTATTGCCTGGTATGTATATCGTTTGCCCGGCAAGTTATCGAGATGAATTTTATTGGTTTCGAAAGCCGTGTTGTTACGAAAGGTGAGCATGATGATACCCTCGTCTATTACTTCCGAAATAGGAACGATTCTTTTTTTCAACCCGTCGAGATGCGATTGAGTTGTTTTGTTTTTTCGTATGGCATCGAGAATGGATAGAAAGCGCGCGTCTTTCTGACGGTAACATTTCTTAAACTCGATTTTGGGAATTGTGAACGTTTGAAAGATGTGAGCCCTGAAGAAAAAAGGTATACCCGGACCGTATATCTTTGCCAGCATCTCCTTGTCGTCGCCAGCAACTACGGGAGGCAGTTGATACAAGTCGCCCATAAATATTATTTGTTTGCCGCCAAAAGGGAGGTGCGATTGTATATTATTCCGCAGACAGGTATTCAGGGCATCCACTAAATCCGCACGAAGCATAGAGGCCTCGTCTATTACGATAACATCGCAAGCCAGAAGTAATTCCAGCTGGGTTTTTGGTAAATCCGTATTGATTCCTCTTGATATTACATCGAATGGAAAGCGGAAGAAGGAGTGGAGCGTTTCTCCCTGAATATTGATTGCCGCAATTCCCGTGGGGGCAAACAGCAAGAACTTTTTACGTGAATGTGCTTGAATATTCCGTATAAAGGTGCTTTTCCCGGTTCCGGCTTTTCCTGTAAGAAAGAAAGAGATGTTTGTTTTTTCAACAAGTTCCCAGGCCGATAATTGTTCTTTATTATCGGGATCGATAAATGAAGGTTTGTTCATCCTTTTATTAATTGGTTTTGATTAAAAAGCATTATTTGATAGTGACATACAGTGTGGTAATCAGTGAATAGATCTGATGGTTTTGGACTGATAGCTTTCTCGTAATAAAACGCTTCTTGAAAATTCTACTATTTAGAATGCGAATATAGTTATTTATTTAACACTCCAACTATAAAAGGACTAATAAATTGCGAAATTTGTTGATCTGAGATGAAATTAGTATCAATAATCTCAGGGATAAATCCTGCATTTAAACTCCTGCAATCATTGCGACTGCAGGAGTTTCTATTTAGGGTTTGCTGAATAAATGTAAATTCACTGATATTCAATATTAATTAGATTCCTTCAAATAAGTCACAGTGAATGCTTTACATTTGCGGCGCTCTTGTATGAATTCCTCAATAGAATATCCACGGCGTGGTTCAAAGATATCGAGACCTCTGCCAAGGATTATTTCCCATCCATTATCTGTAATAATTTTACGATCGTGAAACTCCTTAAATTCGTACGTTAGATTTATTCCAACTTCCGATACAGATTCTTTTATTTCATCAAAAGCATCAATAGATTCGGGAGTCCGATCTTCTGAATTCCATGTCACCAGATGCACATTCACTTCATCCTCCATCTCCTTTTGTTCGGCAATTAAGCCCATCAATTCAAGAAAGTTTCGGATTTGGTACGGAAGTCGGATGTATGGATCTTCGATGGTTATCAAAGTCGCCCCCTTCAAATAACTACCAAACAAGGTTTTATATGACACCCCTGTTTGATTTTCACGGATACTTATATTTTTAACAGCCGGTTCATGTTCAATTTGTTTACGATCATTTTTGGCTTCTGAAGAAGAAATAGAATTTTGCAGAAGAGCCGGCTCTTGAACGTTCAGTGTTTTATCGTCCGGAACTAAATGCCCCCTATAAGTTGGGTTATTCAAGTTCTCTAAAGTCTCAATATGCACCTCTTCCCCGGTCGACAAAATGGTATAGCAGAACCTTGCAGGTTCGGCCTTAAACGTTTCATCAATAATATAAAGTTGATCTTTCACCCGCTTACGCCCTTCAGTTGCAAAATCTATTAACTCAAAAGCCTCTTCACGGGTGATCACCTTGTCTGGATAGATAAGTTTCATCAATCCGGAGAAAGTCTTCCTAATCGCATTATGATCTCGTTCAGAAAGGGAGCCATCAAATTTGACGTATTCACTCATAATAGTTGAATAATCCTGTTTACGAAGTTCGTGTAACACTTCAGCCAGATAATCAGTTATAAACCCAAATCCATCACTAAAAGATGATTTCTTTAATACACGAACTTCCCAACCCGGGATATAAAGATGCATCCGATCTAAGAAAGCACCTTTAATGAATGCATCCGGAATTGACTCAAACAGGTGAGCGTTTTTAAGCATATAGGGAACTGTATGCTTCGTATTACCAATAAAAGCCATGGAAGCAGAAGCTTCATGAGGCGCTTTACCTCTATTGAAAGACTTATTAGCCAAATAATTCTGCATCGTATCCACCATAACAGGATCCACTCTTTTTCCGGGTTGATGCTCATACTCATCCCAAGCCACCACATCCCAATAACCTACCAGCCCTATTAACTCTTTATTACCCGAATGCTTTACAAACAAACGGGCAGAAGTAACATCACCACCCGACACTAAAACCCCGTGCGGAGACAACTCTTGGAAAATATGTGATTTACCCGTTCCCTTTGGGCCTAATTCCATAAAGTTAAAGTTGTTTTCTATATGAGGAAGTAGCCGCGATATCTGTATAAGCTTGCCTCTCCGGTTTAGCGTTTCCGGTTTGATGCCGATCGTCTGCACCAATAAATCAATCCACTCATCCGACGTAAAATGCTTTCGTTCATCAATGAACTCCTCCAGATTTACATGAGCAATCTGGATTGGCTTTATATCTTCAATCACCCAGCGCACTTTGGCTACATCAGAATGATCGTAACGTATTTTCAAAATACTCCAAACGCCGTTACCGCTCAGTAATTTAGGGTTCGAACGCACCACAGCATCACTGATCGGAATCTTCTTTATGCCAAGATTGGCAAAATCAGCTTCATACTGATTCTGCGAACGGTCGTTCAACTCTACATTCACTTTGTCTATCACCCGATAACTTTCCTGCTCACGAATCCGGCTCTTGATTTTCTCGGCCTCAGCCCGGTTCACATAATTGTTTCGGATAATCTCCTTTACTTTTTCTATTCCTTCGGCAATCAATTGTTCGTCATCCAACGCGCAATATTGTGCCAATAAATATTCCACCACATAAGTCGGAACAGGAAGATTCCCCTTTACGATGGATGCCAGATCCTTACGAACAACCTTCCCTTCAAAATAAGTCAATATCTTCTCTTTCAATTCCATAGTTAGAAGTCCCTTTCAATTAACGTGTTGTTTTTAACCGATTCTTCTATAAGAGGATTCAATAAATCCTCTTTATCAAATACTTTAAGCTTTAACACCGTTTCCAATACTTTGGTATTTAATGTCAGCACAGTCGTAAATATCCGGTCATTTGGAGATTCACCCACCGCATTTAAGGTAATTTCGGCCTTGTTGGAAACCAATTGCGTGTCGTTGTAAATCCCCAATTCAACTACGCACAACTTCTCGACAGACGAAAGTGGATTCTCTTGAATAATAGTCACCTTTAAATTATTTGAAGCAATGGATAGATTCGTACCGAAAAGGATTGGCTTTACCTTACGCTGTACCTTATCCTCCCTTCGTGAACTCTCGATAACAGGCACAAGAAGTTCTTGCAAACTTCCCCCCCCATGGGTGTAACGGTATCTTGATCCTTGTTTTTTGAACCGGTTTACAGAGTCAGGTATAACAACCCGATAAGGCTCGTTGTATTTCGTTGTCTTATACAGCGACACCTTGTACCCCATTTCCACATCCGGATTTTCGGCAGTTATATAATGACGCGCACCAGCATCCGTACATTCGCATGCAGCTATATTATTCTTATCGAACTCTTCTATATCACAATCGTTGTAGATAAATCCATGGTCGGATGTAATAAATACCCTATTCACTCCGTATCCACCTTGGATACGCTTTACCATACCGGCCAATTCGGCAATAGCCGTTTGCGCTGCCTGAAAAACATTTCTTTCTGTTCCTTTATGTCCCTCCTTATCAATAATATCATGATAAATATAAACCACATCCGACTTAAAAAGCTCTCTGTTTTCTTGTTTATTTCCATTTAAAACTGTCTCAAAAGTTACAGCCTTATAGCCCGGAGATTGTATTTTAAGAATCTTATCACGTTGTTCCACGCCTGCCAAGGTTTCACCGTCTACCCGTATCTGTCCATCATAAGCATAATGCTTTCCCGGAAGCAGGTTTGCCATACCGAACGATGTTTCCGAAGGCAACGAGGCCAGCTGAACATTTATCTTTGATATATTTTTATCATCCTTGTAAAGTTCGTTCAGCAACTCTGTGGCTACCTCATAACGAAGTCCATCACTTATAATGACCGCCACTTTTTGTTTAAGCGGAGCAATCTTGTTAGTAAAGAAATCGTACTGTTTCGCACAGTTTATTTTAGCATATTCAAACCCCTTATCTTTCAGACACTCCAACCATTCACGATTCAACTTGTAGGTAAACTTGCCGTAGAGGTCGTCAACAATTAATTTGATTTGCTCTAAATTTTCCTCCAAACCGATAAGCTGCTCCAACTGAAGATTATGATAACTCAGTATTGCTTTGCGGTAACAAAAATCCACCTGCGCAAACTCATGAATATATTCTTCTATATAATGTTCCGGTTTATCAAACACCAACGACCTTTTAAGATCAGCCTTTCTAAGTAATGTCAAACTATTTCGCAAGAATGAGATAGTCATTTTCATCATGCCCTCTTCTTGTATTTCGATGGAAAGCTTATCCAGGATAGCCTCACCATCCTGACCAAGTTCAGGAAACATACTTCCCATTTTAACGATCAGCTCCCATTTCAATGCATCCGTCATATATACAAAAGAAGTTCCCATTCCATAGACTTCAATCAGCTTGGATTCCATAATAGCAGCCCCATGAATACGCATTGTATCTTGAAAAGCAATACCCATTGAAGCATGCGCATAACCACTTTCCCGTAATCGGTTCAGCAATTCGATGCAATTCTGATTGTCAGTTTTTAAAGCCCTGTACGGATCTTGCGGATTAGCCAGCAAACCTTGGGTAATAGAGTTGTATTTCAATCGTTTCACAAGACCAATCACTTCATCTTGGGTAAAAGATTCGAAAGAGGTGTCAAAATAGGTATTGATTTGTTTATTGAGATAATCTTTCAAATTATATTTATCTACTTTTTTGAAAAATGAAGTCAGTTCTTTTTCCTTGTTTGGCAATCCGAACGTAAGCAGACGAATCAGGATTGTATCCCAATCCTCAATTTTCGACAAAGAGAGGAATGCACACACGAGTCCCTTTTGGATATCACGTTCCACAAAACCGGCAGCATTTAATATGGGTTTTAGCACCTGCTGGGTATGAACAGATTTCAGTTCGTTAATGTAGCGTTTTACAAGCATGGCATGATTCGCCTTCAATCCATACTCCTCCATGAAATCGGTCTCGCTGTCCGTTCGGAGTTCCTTATTGGCTTTGAGAAGTCCTAATAACGGAAAATCCGACATTTCGTCTTTAGTCTGCGGAGACTTCATCTGCATGTATAGAAATACCCGATCCATCCTCCAAATTGTATTGAATTTCAACTTCAGGTTGAACCAATCGCTGGCAAACTCCACCACTTTGATGGCAGGGAGATCCAACGCGCGTACCTCCTCCAGATACTCACCCTCGGGATCAAAGAAGAAAAGGACCTTAAGCCGGGGATTGCGTTGGTAATAGGTCGTTATTTTATCTTTCAGCATAATTCTATCGTTTTAGTATGAATCTCATGTTAAATAAATAGATACGGTTGTTTTGGTAGGGAAATCTATTTCCTTACCAAACGATTCCGCAGACGCTAACTTGTAATCCCTCTGCGACTTACCCATTAACACAACGTAACCGTTGTTTGTCAATTCATCATCGTTTTGCTTCATACAGTTGGTAAGAGTCCGTACGTCAATTTCAAAAAACTCGGCCAACTGCTTTTTGGTAAATTTATATTCTCCCCCGAACAGTACACCTTTCAACCCGATAGCTTTTTGAATCTCCTCCAATGCATACCGGTTGTTTAATATATTTTGACGAGCAACACCTGATGCTGTTAAATCCTTCTTCATACTTCTCCTATTTTATCGGTGCCACTACTTTTTTAAATAATTCATAGTTTACTGCCACGCCATCGTCCAGGTCGAATTCAATTTGAGCATCGGCCACCTCCTTTAATTCCAGGTCGTAGGCACGACATTCCGCCAAGTCTTTCTGCAGCTTTTCCAACAACCTGCGTTCGGCAGTATTCAGCGAAGCCTCGTTACTCTGCAGCATGGCAACCCGGTTCTCCAGGTTACTGATATGCTTCAACAAATAGTGGCTGCGGATCTTCTCCACCGTAAAGCGGTTCATCCGATGCATATAGGTAAGCACCTGGAAAGCCCCCTTGGGTGATGCAAATAGCCAATAAATCGGTCTTTTCTGGTAACGCTTGCAATGTTCCTTCCAAAAGACCTTCACCAGATAGCTTTCCAGATCGGTACCCAAGCCCTGTTCCACAAAGTTGAGGGTATTCACCAGCTCCTCTTCGCCCCATACCAAGGCGAAAAACTCCTTGAGGCGAGCCAGGGCATTATCGGTAAAGCTAACACTGTTATCCATCAACGGGATGATGCCATCTTCATCTATTTGAAAAGTACGACCGTTGAATGTGTAGGGAGCCACCTCCTCGTCGGAAGGATTGGGATGAGCAATATGCAAGCCCCCCTTATCCAACCGGTAGCGCCCCATCATACAACCCACCGCATACGAAATCAATTGCCCCATCACTACATCTGTCTTGATTGGTAACTCCCTCTGCAATTCAGTAGCATCTCCAAAAGCCTTGGTATCCAATTCATCCTGCAGAATCGTAATATCCTTCAGCTTCACTTCCGGTGTCAATTCATCCTGCAGCCCATAGATATCAATAAAAATACGATTGAGCTCCGTTTCATTGGCATGAAGCTGAGCAAAATCTTGCGTTACCTTCTCAACCCACCCATTGTAAGCCTGCTCAAGACCCACACAACTTGTTGCAATCAAAGGAGATTGCTGAAAGTCCCAAGAAGTTTCTCGGGAGTCCCAGTCGGATTTGGAAATAGATATATTTATATTCACCAAAGCGTCTATAAGTGCCACATTATCAAACATTATCGGAAGACTAAATACTTCTGCTATGTTAGTATTGAAAGTTGGATTTAAAATCTTTAAAATAGAAACTACTACTTTTGTATTTAAGAAGCCTAATAGATAGTTGCTTTTATCCAACATTTCCTCTTTAAGAATTATAGTTGGTGCAGCCTTATTAAAAAGTGTATCTTCTGGCAAAAGTCTAAACCCAGTTCCTGCACTTGAAATAAGGTTCCAAGTTATTCCTTTTCTAAACCATAGATATTCATCTTGAATTCTCCCAACTGGATTCTTTTTGTATTCATTTCTAGCTTCGTATGACCAATTAACAACATCAATAATATTACCATACCATCTCCGAAATGATCCTCCTTTTGCCATCTGAACCCACTTATGACCTTTCCCTATTTTATTAATTGAGACCTCCCAAAAAAGTTTTAGATAACGGTCATTGTCGCCTGTAATATTCTGACCATCAGAAATTCCATATTTATTAATTCTATCATTTACAAACAGTTTCGTAATCTTCTCACTCACCCAATACGCAATTGGACTGCCGGGAATCTTTTCGAAGTTTGATTGGGAGATGTTGGGGTATCTGTTTTCGCCATTCAGGAACATGGTCTCTTTAGCACTGCTATTGCCGCCATCGACCAAACGATAATAAACACCTGTAGCTTCAGACTTGCAATTTCGCATTACAAAGGCTGCATTCTGAACCACCTCGCCACTTAATTCATCAAAGGTTCGTGGTCCCAAATGAAGCATATTTTCAAAGTGATAATGTTCGATAAAGTATTTACGAAGGGCTTCGAAAGAAGAAAGGAACATCCACGAATGCATATTAATCATTCCCATCAAGGCACGTGGCTTGCCAACTTGCATGCAGACTTCCATAAAGACGGAAAACAGGTCGGCTTTGCTTTTAGAATAATTGTCGTTTATGTATTTCTTTAAATCGTCATTCATATTGCCGCTTCCCATATAGGGGGGATTGGCGGCAACTGCTTCGTATTTTTGTGTAAGAACCAACAATACTTCAATGTAGGGTTTCATGCGTTGCCACAACTCCTGTTCCAGAATATTGGAGGCGTTATGCTTTGTCCAATGCTTATACCGTGAAGCGATTGCTTGCCGGGCCTGCGGGGTAATATTAAATTTCATTATGGAACCCAAGTTCTGACTTTGCTCCATCAGCTGAAGAGCTTCGCGTAATGGCTCAACAAAATCTTTTCCTTCGCGACCCAGAAAATCTTCCACCTCCTGCTCTGTAAAGGTTACTTTATAGGGCATAGCATAAACGTGAGGGGTGATGTTGCGGGTTATTACGGAACGATCTACCGCTGCGGCCTTCAGCAATAAGGCAAATTGTGCCAATTGAGCGGCACGTAAATCAATGTCCAGACCAAACAAATTACGGGCAAAAATAGAATCGACCGCTTCGCGAGCCGTATAGTGTTCCTCCCGGTACATGGCAAACAGCCGGTCGAACCCTTCCACCAGGATATGTCCCGAACCACAGGCCGGATCCAGCAGCTTGATCTCTGCCACCTCCGTTACAACAGGTTCCGCCTTTACATCGGGGTTCTCTACCAGATAGCGCATCGATTCACGCAGACGCGAATCCGGATTCAGATCCAGCCACAAGCGTCCCACGGTGTTCTCCACCATGTATTTTACAATCCAGTTGGGTGTAAATATCTGGGTGGCCGCAGGTATATCTTCCGCCTCTGCCTTCTTTTTATTCTTAAAACTTTTAAAAACCTCGTCCTTCTTTTCCGAAATATAAAACTGATACAACCAGCCAATCAATTCCACCCGGGTATAATCTTCGTCGGAAATGGCATCCGTCGTATTCAACAACTCGATAAATCCGTTTTGTGCCAGCATATCTGCAGGCAACAGCAATCCGGTATAATCATCTATTCGTCCGAAAATACGTTGCAACAGTTCGTTTTCGTAACAAAAGGCCGTAATCAACAACGAAAAAAGTTCTGTTTCGCGGGTATCATCTTCAATCAACGACTGGAATATACGCTGCCCATTTTCATCCAGACGGGGTGTAATGCCCTGCCTGGCAGCTTGCACAATGGTGGTGATGCGGCTTTCGGCCGATGTATACTCCATCTGAGCCGGGATATATCCGTTCTTCGCCAGGATACGGATGGCCATCAACCGGTTAAACCAGGTATAGGCAGCCTCTTCCACCACCTGACCGGCACCTTTGGCCTGCACCGCACTGCGAAGCGCCTGCCATTTACTATTAAAGCTCGTATCTTCTATCATTTTGGATCCGAACAATGCCCCTCCTCCAATTACCTGAGGTTCTGTTTCAAATCGTTTTGTTTTTGGGTTGTATCCCCATTGTATCAATTGTTTCTCCACCCCGCTTTTCAGGATGTTGCGTGCCTGCTGAGCAAACCGCTTGAGAGCAGATGTATTCATTTATAGAATGGCTTGTAGTTACTTAATAATAATTTTTTTATTGCTCAGAATCATATGCATCAATTGCTGGCGAATCGAAGTTAGATAGGCATCCACCTCGGCTTCTGTAGAAAGGATATAGTCTGCTTTCGGTAAAGAAAATGAAATGGGTTCGGCAACAGGCGGGGTTCGTGGTCCTTCATCGGGCTTTTCGCCTTTGTTGATAAGTTCCTGCCTTTTCCTTTTCGCCTCTTTATTTGCAAGCTCCTGATCCATTTTGTTTTTCTCCAACAAGATCTTACTGCGCTCTTTACTTGAAAAATTATCGGCATTGGAAAGCTCATAACGAAGCAAACTGATGGTTTTCAGGTTCTCTATAGACTGAAGTTTGTAACCCCTGTCTGCGAAAACCATTTTACCAACCTGATTGGCATCTGCCAGTGCATCCAGATCGTTGAATATGGCTTCGTAACGGGCCAGTGTTTCATTTCGTAAAGCTTTTACTTTCTCTCTGATGGCTTTATCAAGCTCCGTTTTAAGTTTGAGGTAGCTGCGGAAGTCTCTTACCGGATAATCGCTTAACAGGAACGATTTTAGTTGTTCGGCCTTATTCTTATCGGAAGCTTCCAGGTGAATAAAATTCTCTTCGTTCTGTTCGCAGAAGCGTTTGATGTTGTTATATTCGTCCAACGACTGTTCGGCAAAATCCTTTAGATCGCGACATTTATCAACCTGTATTGCCATTGCATCCGATTCTTCACGCAAGGTTTCGAATAGACGCTGTGGCTCGCGAATGTTCTCCCAGGCAGACAGCTTGTCGGTCAAATCCGTAAGATGCGTAGCGAAAGGATACTTCGACACAATGGTTCTCACCTTTCTCCACAGTTCGTGCTGGTCGACAAGACGTTTGTTGCGGAGTTCATCAAACAACGCATTTCCATCACCCGTAGGGGTGATGTGTTCGTTAAAGATTATTTTCCATGCCTCTATCGCCCGGTTTATCAAGTCTTGCGAAATGGCTTGCATAGCTACAATCGCCAGGGAAGAACGTTCGCTGGAGAGCATCGCTTTATTTACAAAATCTACCAGAGGGTAACGGGGCTGGTTGCGATAACTAAGGTCGCGCAGCTTACGTTTGTACAGCTCCGTTACGATGTAAATAATACTTACGTCTTTCCATCCGTAAGGAGCTGTCCTGAATTTATCCAACAAATCTGAAAGCAGGATTTCGTTGTTCTGACGTGTGATATAATCGTTTACCAGCTTTTCGGCATCGTTAAGTGGATTCAGTTCGGTATAGTCGTTTGGTTGAAACGTACGAGTGGCCCGCTGTTTCAGTTCTTCCTGTGTTTGAGGAAACGTTTCGGCCAGCTTAGCATATTTAAATACACTCTCCAGGTGGCGAATAAGTACATTCTTGTAACGATCGGCCCCATCTCCGTTTATCTCCGAGGGGTCTATTACGGTATTGCCTGATATAAAAGGAGTCTGGATAAACTTATGATAGATAGTGGGTTTAATTCTTGATTCCAAGATCTCTGCATTGCGTAATCTGAAACTCTCGATCGATTTTTTACGGGCTTCAGTCGGATAGGATTGATTATTTTTTATATAACGCTCCACCTTGCAGAACCATTGAAAGTCAGCAAGTAAAGCTTTGTCGGACCTAAACCATTCATTCATACACAGGATAAGGGTGTCGGCCCGGTTACCCAGACTCTTTTGAAGCCGATCTGTATCGTCAAAGATTGTAAACGAAACTATTACATCTCCATTATTTCCCAAATAGTTTTTGCCGTCTATATTGGCAATGATACGGAAATCGTTTCCAGCAAACCGGATCTTATTCTCGACCCGAAGCCAGGGGAAAAGAATGGTTTTGAGTGATTCAGACACAAAGTCGGTTCCCAAAGTAGTGTTGGCTATCAACTTGGAAAGCTCCACTTCGTCTTCGTTGTAGAAATAGTAGTTTTTATTTTCCATGCGGATAATATTAGCCGCAATGAGTTTGTTAAGCACCTCCTCAATTTGGTTGCGTAGTTGCAGCTTGTTCTCATCCAGGTTTGTCATCATCAATAACACCAGGTTATCCAACGTTGAACCAAATAGCTGTTTATCGCTATCCTGCAGGTTTGAAATCATGAACAAAACTTTCACCACCCGTTGATATAATTTCTCCGATTTTACTACATCCAGACTTAAAGCCGGCTCGATAGCCTTTGTACCGCGGTGGATCAGGTTTTGCCAGAACATCTGGTTGAAAAAGGCATCGAAAGGGATAAACGTTCCAACCTCTTCATCTTTATTATTCTTGGCTGTTTCGTGGGTAATTTTCAATACCGAACGTTCGTTGTCCTTCACCTCTGCTAATACAAATTCGAAGCGTTGGAAAGCATCAAACACTTTGGATATCAGTTTGAACTGATAGGGAACGAAGGGGTAGGAGAGCAAGAAATCTTCTTCGGAGCCAAAGCCCTTATAAAGTTCGTGTCCCATTTGGAATTGATTCAAGATAGCATCCTTCTTGTCTTGATATAGCTTTTTAAGTGTAATCTCGGCCGCGGCATTCTTGTCGAGTATACGTTTTTGTGTAATATAGGCAGGATCTGTACTTTCCAACGATACACGGGTTTCGAAACGACCCATAATCTTCCCGTAGGCATCGTCCGTCGAATATACTCCCGATTCGGTTGTTACCGATTCTACCGTTTGTTGCGCCGTACATGCTACCCACACCTGCTTTTTGCAATTATTACTCAGACTTTCAATCACTGTTTGAAGGTCGAGCAACACATCTTTATTTGTATTAACAAATTGCGAAACTTCGTCTACCAGGAATATCAACCGATAATTCTCTCCCTTGGAATTAAGATAGTTGGCAACCTCGTTGGTAAATTTTCGGGTATCTATATGATATGCCTCTTTATGAAGCAAGGCTACTTTAAGAGATTCTATATCCAGTTTAGGAAAAGAGGCCTTTGCCACTTGCAATACGGTGTCTAGTTCGTTGCCAACCACATCGGCAGCTTCTGTATCCCAATCAAATCCTTCCTCCTCGAAAAGTCTTTCTTTAAATTCGGCAAATACATTATTTTCATCAAGGTATTTTTCGAAAAGAGTGGCCAATGGAATATTATAGGCATTGTATCCCCTGCACTGGTTGAACATATTAAAGAATATATTCGTAAAGGTGGTATTGTCTTTACTGGCTCTGGACACATCCTGGGCATTAAAAAGAATGTCTTCTATCTCGGCTTTATCGTACCATCTTTTCAAATCGGCCATTTCGGAATTGCTCATTACAATACGGCTATCCCCTTTCAACATAGGATCGCGTTCTTTAACCGCCTCTACCAGTCTTGCAAGGGCGACTTCTTTTGTTTCAAAAGCAATGCAATAGTGAATATATTTTAAAAAGTGAGATTTACCCGATCCATAATATCCGTTGATCCAAATCCCTGTTTTACTTACCAACTCTTTGTTTTTAATGGCAAGTAATACCTTGTAAAGATTGTTTATAATTTCTTCTGTAAAGACATACTCTCCAATCTCTATTTCAATTGTTTCCAAAGTACGATCTTGTGCAACAACTGCTGGATTGATTTTTCTTTCAATCTCTTTACTGTAAATTTCTTTTAGTTTCATAACGCATGGTATTGAATCGTATGATTGTTAACGGTTTATTAAAGTAATGGAACGGTATGTATTTGCATCATCCAACACATCGAACAGACTAAAGCTATTGCCCTGTGAGTGCCCCGGATAAAATACAATTATCTTGAAGTCCTCTCCGTGATTGTATTTCTCGAAGTTGGACAAGAATGTATTGGTACGCAAATAGGGAAACATCTGCCCAAAACCATACAGAAAGACAAATGATTTTGTTAGCTCATTCTCATGGTTTACGTGTTCTCTGATTCTTTTATCAACCCATTCGAAAAATTTCTCGTCAGACGCATTGCGAATCAATGTGTTGTTTACCGAATTGGCATCTTTGTACTCTTTCTCTACTAAATAGTTCAATAAGGATGGATGTCTACCAAATTTCTTAGCATCCAGGTATGCGCAAAATTCGTCGAAGATATTAAGCGTAAGAATGTCCAGATTATTGCTGGGACGACGCAGACGAGATTTGAATTCGTCAATCTGATAGCAAATCTCGTTTTCATCCTCCGCAGGGTATTGGAAGATATACACATTATAGAACATCGTTCCAACGGAAGTATCCTGAAATGATTTATCCTCCAGCTTCTGATAAAGTTCTTCAATGGTCATATTCATAGTGCCGTAGTGATTAGTTGAGTCTTGGTTTGAGCACTTAATAAACAAGCATCTAAAAACCAAAATTCCCTGTTCTTTACCATATAATTTAATATCTCAGCCGATGGAGTTACGGATTTTAATTGATTGGATGTGGTATCCAGCAGTTTCAATTCCTTAAGCATACGTATATAAGACGATATAGCCTTCTTTTTGGAGACATCACTCAAATCAAAGACAAACTGATCATTCCCTCCAATTTCATCCAATTCCATTTTATATAAGTATGCATCAACTACGCTACTTGAAGAATTCCAGATTGACAAGGTTACTTCAAAATGAAAATCAAAGACTAATTTATAGGTTGTAAGGCATACATAGAATAATAAAATCTTCTGATCTTCTTCACTACTTTGGCTAAACAATTGCCAAAAGCGAGTATCCTGTGTTGTTATTCGTTTACGGATTTCTCCCACAATGCGCTTGCGGGCGGATTCGGAGTTTATTTGTAAAACATTATTTTGTTTTATCTCTTCTCTAATCAGCTCGTTCGCCTGTTCACTGCAAAATAAAGGAAGAACAGCCGATATCTCACGATGGAGAAGTCCACCAATAGAAAATGAAATTGTATAGGGGCTTTTATTATGAATTGTAGCTCCCTTATGAGATATATCTTTTTTCATTTGCTTTTATTCAATAATTCTCTTACATCAACATTCAATATTTCGGAAATAAGCGCCATCGTTTCGATGGACGGCTGTATTGAATTAGAACACCAGCGTGAGATTGTAGCAGGATCTTTTCCTAACTGTTCCGCAAGCCATTTTCCCGATTTATTTTTTTCTACCAGAACTACTTTGAGTCGATTCAATTGCTTCATAATGTACTTTTATTGACATACGATGTAAAAGTATTGAAATTAATTTTATAAATAAATCATTTTAAGGAAAAATTCTCCTTCCCTAATTAATCACTAACACTTTGTCTTTTATCTTTATGTATACGAGGAACTATTACCGGCTGTATGAACAAGTATTCGTTTGACATATGGATACTTTGCATTTGCGATATGGATACCTTGCGTTTGTCATATCACAAACGCAAGGTATCCATATGTTGACTTTGCGTTTGTCAATTGGCAAACGAATACTTGCTTTAAGTCTTACTATTAGTTTACTTACTACTTTCTTATACTTTATCGTTTAATGGGTGCTAAATATACGTTGATTGTGAATCCTCCTGCTGTAGGAAGGTAGAGGAGCCGGGCTCCGAAAGAATGGGCTATACTTGCCGCATGCCTGAAAATAAAAGGTGACAGGTGATAGACCATTTGCATCCGACACAAGCCATCTCTCACTCACCAAACCTTTATCAGTAAAGGGATCTGAGGCTTTTTGTGAGAGATGACAGATTAAAACGACATTTATTCGTTTTGGTTGGATATTGTTAGCTTCAACAAACAGCAAAGTAATTACTTTGCAAACTTTTAAATGGATCCTTTATAAACAAAAAACTCCTGCAATCAGTACGACTGCAGGAGTTTCTATATTGTAATTGATTGAATTACTTAGCCAATGCTTGTTCGATAGATACGGCAACTGCAACGGTAGCACCTACCATTGGGTTGTTACCCATACCAAGGAATCCCATCATTTCTACGTGAGCAGGAACTGATGAAGAACCAGCGAACTGAGCGTCGCCGTGCATACGACCCATTGTGTCTGTCATACCGTAAGAAGCAGGACCTGCACCCATGTTGTCCGGGTGAAGTGTACGACCCGTACCACCACCTGATGCTACAGAGAAATACTTGTGTCCGTTTTCAATACATTCTTTCTTGTATGTACCTGCAACCGGGTGCTGGAAACGTGTTGGGTTGGTTGAGTTACCTGTGATGGATACGTCAACACCTTCGGCACGCATGATAGCTACACCTTCGCGTACATCGTCGGCTCCGTAACATTTAACTTTGGCACGAAGACCTGTAGAATAAGGAGTTTCCTTAACTACGGCAAGGTCGCCACTGTTATAGTCGAACTGAGTCTGAACATAAGTGAAACCGTTGATACGAGAGATAATCATAGCAGCGTCTTTTCCTAAACCGTTCAGGATTACGCGCAATGGTTCTTTACGTACCTTGTTTGCCATTTCGGCAATCTTGATAGCACCTTCGGCAGCTGCGAATGATTCGTGACCAGCAAGGAATGCGAAACATTTTGTTTCTTCGCGAAGCAAACGTGCACCCAGGTTACCGTGACCGATACCAACCTTACGATCGTCGGCTACCGAACCTTTGATACAGAATGCCTGCAAACCGATACCGATAGCTTCGGAAGCGTCTGCTGCATTTTTGCAACCTTTCTTGATAGCGATAGCTGCACCTACAACATATGCCCAGGCAGCATTTTCGAAACAGATAGGTTGAGTTTCCTTACATGTTGTATAAGGATCGATACCAATAGCATCGCAGATAGCCTTTGCTTCGTCGATGTCTTTGATACCATATTGGTTTAATACCGCGTTGATGTTATCGATACGACGGTCATAACTTTCAAATAAAGCCATAATGATATTGTCTTTAAATTTTTTACCTTGTTGTTTATTAGAAACTTGTAAGTTACTTTTTAATGTTTTTACTTACAAAGAATAAGGAGATAAGAAGGTTGATAATGATCACGCCTCCACAGCACGCCAGATAAAATGCCTTCCAGGGCGGTAGCACCAGATAACAGATTACAGAAGCAATCGCAATGATTGCAATCAGCCCGATGAGGACACGCTGTATTACCTTCCTATTCATTACGAGGATCGATGTATTTTACAGCTTCATTAAAACGACCGTAAGAGCCTTTCGCTTTTTCAAGCGCTTCATTGGCAGCAACACCTTTCTTCACCATTTCCATAAACTTGCCAAGGTGAACAAATTCGTAACCGATAACCTGGTCATCAGCATCCAAAGCCATGCGTGTGCAATAGCCTTCTGCCATTTCAAGGTAACGGGTTCCCTTTGCCAAAGTACCGTACATGGTACCTACCTGGCTGCGTAGTCCTTTACCAAGATCTTCCAGACCTGCGCCAATTGGCAGACCACCTTCCGAGAAAGCCGACTGTGTACGTCCGTAAACAATCTGCAGGAATAATTCGCGCATAGCTGTGTTGATAGCATCGCAAACTAAGTCTGTGTTCAACGCTTCAAGGATAGTCTTACCCGGAAGAATTTCGGATGCCATAGCTGCCGAGTGAGTCATACCTGAGCAACCGATTGTTTCGATCAACGCTTCCTGGATGATTCCTTCTTTAACGTTAAGCGTCAGCTTACAGCTACCTTGTTGAGGTGCACACCAGCCGATACCGTGTGTTAATCCAGAAATGTCACTGATTTCTTTGGATCTAACCCATTTTCCTTCTTCAGGAATCGGAGCAGACTGATGGTTAGCCCCTTTTTTTACAACACACATCTGTTGTACTTCATGTGAATAAATCATAATCGCTAATTTATTATAATATAAGATAATTATAAATACCTTACGTAAGTGTTCTTAAGTTAGACGTGGCAAAAGTAGTTTTTTTTTCTGCATCATGCAATAAAAAAGGGAGGCTAAGCTCCCTTTTTTTGATTATTTTATCAGTTCTGCTAACTTGGCGTTTAATGCGTCGCCGTGCAGGTCTTTCGCAACGATTATTCCTTCTTTGTCGAACAACACTGTGTGAGGAATGCTGTTTACTCCGTATAGGGCGGCTCCTTCGGAATCCCAGAACTTAAGATCGGACAATTGTTTCCATTCCATCTTCATCTCTTTTACTCCGCCTAACCAGGCGTCTTTGTCTTTATCCAGCGATACACCTACAATTTCGAAGCCTTTCTTGCTGTATTTCTTGTAAGTTTCTACCAATCCCGGCATTTCTTTGCGGCAGGGAGGACACCAGGATGCCCAGAAATCTACCAGCACGTACTTGCCCTGACCAACATATTCGGATAGCTTGTGCATGTTTCCTTCCATGTCTGCCATTTCGAAGTCGGTGAATTTCTGTCCTACTGCTACCTTTGCAAGGATATCCAGTCTGGCTATTACCCGGTCGATTCCCGGAACGGCCTTGAAGGTGGAGTCGGCTTTGGCTATGATTGCCTGTTGCATTGTTTCGCTCAGATAGGAGCTGAATGTACGGAATACAAAGGCTCCGGATAGTTTGGTGGCATTTGCTTCGGCATACTTTCCGGCCAGGTCGAGACGGCGGTTAAAGAGGGCTTCGGCTTTTGTTTCTACTTCGGCTTTTGCTTCTGTGCTAAGGCTGTCGTAGTTGCCAATACTGCTCGAGAAGGCTGTTTCTTCTACCTGAATTTTTTCCATCTCATTCACAAATCCTTGTATGGCGTCATTTTCGGGCGAACCGGCAATGGTGGATATGGTGTCGAGGGCAACTGTAAGGGGTGCGTTTTCGAGAACCAGCACTGCCGAGTAAGGACGGTTCTGTCCTGGACCGGTTTCGCGGGGTGATATCGCTTCCATGGCTTCGGGTGCGAAGCGCAATACACGTAGTTCGGGGGTTGCCTGCTCTCCTTTGAAAAGGAAAGCACCTTTATCCACTAATGCACTGTCTACCGGGGCTGCGTCGCGCTTGCCGAATTCATACATGTATACATACTTACCGTTAAAATCGGCTCCGGAAACTTTGCCGGTAAGCTGATAGCCTGGTTTAGTGCTGCAACCCATAAGGATAACAGCTGATGCGGCTAAGTAAAGAAATTTTCTCATATACGTTGTTTTTAATAAATAAGTGGTTAAACTTAACTATGCGAAGATAAAGCATTCGTTGGAGGATTCGAATAGTTTAGGCTTAAAAAGATTTAAGAACTAAATAATTGTTCTGTATGCTTGCCCGTGCGCTTTCGTATTTCAATAAATAGTGCGATATTTGCATCGTATTTATACAGACATGCAAGAACTGCTAACTGTTACATAGTTGACGATTCAAACGATAAGTTTCTAAATAAATCAGATTAAGAAATGACAAAAAGTGCATTACAAATTGCAAGAGCAGCTTACCAACCAAAGGTGCCTGCTGCATTGAAAGGTGCTGTTAAGGCCGTAGAAGGCGCTTACACACAGTCGGTAGCCGATCAGGACGAGGTTAAGAAGTTATTCCCCAATACCTATGGTATGCCTGTGGTTACTTTCGAAAAGAGCAACAGTGCAAAAGCGATGCCTGCCATTAACGCAGGTGTAATTCTTTCCGGCGGACAAGCTCCGGGTGGACACAATGTGATTGCCGGTATCTTCGACGGGTTAAAGGCGTTGAACAAAGATTCTCGTCTGTTCGGATTCATTTTGGGTCCTGGTGGTTTGGTAGACCATAATTATATGGAGCTTACTGCCGAAATTATCGACGAATACCGTAACACCGGTGGTTTTGATATGATCGGTTCTGGTCGTACAAAGCTTGAAACAAAAGAACAATTCGATAAGGGTCTCGAAATCCTTAAGGAACTTGATATTAAGGCGCTGGTTATTATTGGTGGCGACGATTCAAATACGAACGCTTGCGTTTTGGCCGAATACTACAAGTCAATCGAATCGGGTGTACAGGTAATTGGTTGTCCGAAGACTATCGACGGCGACCTTAAGAACGAACAGATTGAAACTTCTTTTGGTTTCGATACTGCTTGTAAGGTATATTCTGAAGTTATCGGTAACATTCAACGTGACTGTAACTCTGCCCGTAAATACTGGCACTTCATTAAGTTGATGGGTCGCTCGGCTTCTCACATCGCTCTTGAATGTGCTTTGCAGACTCAGCCTAATGTTTGCATCATCTCTGAAGAGGTTGAAGCTAAAAACCTGTCGTTGGATGATGTAATCAACCAGGTTGCTGAGGTAGTTGCCAAGCGTGCTGCTAACGGTGATAACTTTGGTACAGTTTTGATTCCTGAAGGTTTGGTAGAATTTATCCCTGCGATGAAGCGTCTGATCGCCGAATTGAGCGACTTCCTTGCTCATCACGAAGATGAATTCAAATTGATCAAGCGTTCTGAACAACGTAACTATATTGTAAGTAAGCTTACAAAAGAAAACGCTGATATCTATGCAAGTCTTCCCGAAGGTGTTGCCCGTCAGCTTACTCTTGACCGTGACCCACACGGAAACGTTCAGGTTTCTTTGATCGAAACAGAAAAGTTGCTTGCCGAAATGGTAGGTACTCGTTTGGCAGAATGGAAGAAAGAGGGTAAGTATGTAGGTAAATTCTCTACACAGGTTCACTTCTTCGGTTACGAAGGTCGTTGCGCTGCTCCTTCTAACTACGATGCTGACTACTGCTACTCTTTGGGTTATACCGCTTCTTGTCTGATTGCTTCGGGCAAGACTGGTTACATGTCGTCTGTACGTAATACTACCGCTCCTGCTGCTCAGTGGATTGCTGGTGGTGTGCCTATTACCATGATGATGAACATGGAAAAACGTCACGGCGAAATGAAGCCGGTTATCCAAAAGGCTTTGGTTAAGCTTGATGGTGCTCCTTTCAATGCTTTTGCTGCAAAACGCGAAGGTTGGGCAATGACTACGGATTACGTTTATCCGGGTCCTATCCAATACTTTGGTCCTACTGAAGTATGCGACGAGCCTACAAAAACATTGCAATTGGAATTGGCTAAGTAATTTGCCATATCTTTATAAAAGTAAAAGGGCTTCCCGTTTTGGGAAGCCCTTTCTTGTTGCATATATAACGGTTTACTTTTTAATGAACCGCATGGTACGGGGTTGTTCTCCTTTCGTCCGACTGTTGAGGAGGTAATGTCCCGGGGACAGGTTGTGCAAAGAGAGGGTATGCACGCCTGGTTTTGCTGCATCGTATGTCTGCAGACATCTGCCTGCAAGGTCGTACAACTGCAGTTGGGCGGCTTTGGTTGTCTTTATATAAAGCACTTCGCTGGCAGGGTTGGGGTAGAGCTGCGGCGTATCTGCTTCGAGCGTTTCTAAATCTGTTTGCAGTGTGCCTTCCAGTACTACTGTCTGTACCGACAGCGGGGGTAGGGTGAGGGTAACCGTTCCTTCCACCGGAGTTACAAATGTTTGCTGCATCGCATTGTTACCGGCCGATACAAAAGTCTCTGTCTGCTGAGGCAGGTTGCTGATGCTGCAGACCGGATGAGCCTTGGCAGAGGGGGTAAAGGTTCCCGTGTTGATGGAAATACTTTTGCTTGCTGTTTGCGAACGGTTTACCAACTGAACAGTCATCGAATCGCCGGTGCTGTTGATGGTTGCGTAAGCAGATACCAGTTCTTCATCCGTTGAGGTTGCCGGTATGCTAATGGCATGATTGTATTTTGTGTTGAGGTGTAGTACCTCGTACATACCCGGTTTCCAGTCCCACGGACTAAAGAGAGTTACCCCGTGTTTCATGAATTCGCCCAATTGAGAGGCGTACCAACAGGCTGTTAGGTTGGTATTGGTGGTATTGATGCCCGTTTCGCTTAATCCCAGACCGATGCCATGATTTTCGCCGAAATAGGTGGTAAGCCACTGATTGCAACGGGCAAAGATATATTCGCGGGTCAGCGTGTTATCCCAACCTCCGTTCATAGTCTTGATTCCGTTAGCTCCGGGATATACGTAGGTCTCGTCGAAAAACACTCTGTGCAGCTGCAAGATATCTGCCGCATTGGTTTCGGATGGGTAAAAGTGAATACACAGAACATCCAGCAGGCGGATGCCGGTGGCCTTTTGTTCTTCTGCGCATCGTTTGATAAAATATTCCAGCCAGCAGTAGTGTTTTCCGTCAATTTTTGTATCCTGAGCGTATTTAAACCACTGCCATTCGTTGGCTGTAACCGGTCCCACAAGCTGAATGGCTGGATCGGCCTGCCGGGCTTTTTTGGCTACTTCAAAGTAACGTTGCATAAACTCCTCGGCAGAGCATTGCACAGGCATCACATCGTCGTGAGTTCCATTCCATATTTCGGGCTCGTTGTCCATACTCCAGAAACGGGTTTGTTCCTTTTTTATGCCTTTGGTTTTGTACCAGTAATCCAGAATAGCTACCGTCGAATCGGCTGTCCAGTTCTGAAGATAGAGGTTGGTGTCTCCTTCTTTGGTTGCCTTGCTTCCTCCCGTAGAGTTAGGCGTGCCTCCGCCTGCCAGGTTCTGGCTTACTCCACTCCACCTGGCAGCCTTGTTGTAGGTCCAGTCGTTAAAGTTATGGGATGTATTGTCGGCCACCTTACCAAGAAGCTGGAACCCCCACATGGTCTGTACCCCGGGAAGGCGCTCCTGAAGCGACTCCATGGCATAGTCCCAGTCCGATTCGTACACATTATTATACCAGTCCGGGTGACTCGTAATCTTTTTCCTCCAGTTATATTTGGAAAGGTTATTGCCTCCGCACGAACGGATCAGGGTAACGCCGGCATCTTCGTTTTGCAGCCACACAGCTTCTGTTACAGGTTGATCGGGGTGCGTGGACATTACATTGTTCTTTCCGTAAATGTAGGGGGAAACCGGAGTGCGTGCTCCGTTGGGTTGAATAGTAATAAGCACATCAGGCTGTGCCCATGTCATGGTAAAGGGCAATAAAAGGATTGCCCAAATGGATTTTCTCATTTGTACAGAATTCGTTCTTAAATGGTTTTTACTCGATGCAAATCTATTATAATTCTCCGAATAATTACGTATCTTTGACTCGGATAAACAAATTAAACCCATTGCTATGTTCTCAGGAATTATTGAAGAAGCAGCACAGGTTGTTGCATTGCAGACGGATAAGGGAAACTTGCACATTACAATGAAGTGCTCGTTTGTGAATGAATTGAAAATAGACCAAAGTGTGGCGCATAACGGTGTTTGTCTTACTGTAGTAAGTAAAACAGCCGATACCTATACGGTAACAGCTATAAAGGAAACCCTTGAACGGTCCAATCTGGGAAAGTTTAAGATTGGAGATAAGGTGAATCTGGAGCGCAGCATGATTATGAACGGCCGTTTGGACGGACATATTGTTCAGGGTCATGTGGATCAGACGGCTGTTTGTACCGATGTTGAAGAAGCGGATGGTAGCTGGTATTATACATTCGAATATGCTTTCGACAAGGAGATGGCTCAACAAGGTTATATGACTGTCGAAAAGGGTTCGGTTTGTGTTAATGGCGTGAGTCTTACGGTTTGCAACTCGAAGGTGAATAGTTTTCAGGTGGCTATCATTCCTTATACACACGATTTTACGAACTTCGGACAAATTGTAAAGGGTACCGTGGTAAACCTTGAATTTGATATTGTAGGAAAGTACATCAGTAAGATGATGCAGTTTAAATAAAAAGCAATCATGAAAGATTTTCTTTCCCTGGCTTCGCAACGTCAGAGCGACCGAGCTTTCGATGCTGATCGTCCCGTTGAAAAAGAAAAGCTGGAACGTATGCTTGAGGCGGGTCGTCTGGCTCCGTCGGCATGCAATTCGCAGCCCTGGCATTTTATAGTGGTAGACGATCCGGAGCTTAAAAACAAGGTGGCAGATGCTACTTCGGGCAAGGTGGTTGGTTTCAATCATTTTACCAAGCAGGCGCCGGTACATATTCTGATTGTGGAAGAGAAAGTAAATTTCACATCGGCCTTTGGCAGCTTTGTAAAGGACAAGAAGTTTGCTCATATGGATATCGGCATAGCAGCCGCTCATATTTGCCTGGCTGCAGAAGACGAAGGTCTTGGTACTTGTATCGTTGGCTGGTTTAATGAAAGCAAGGTGCGTAAGCTGCTTAATATCCCATCGGGTAAGCGGGTACTGCTTGATATAATAGTAGGATACTCTACCCAGCCCGACAGACCAAAGATACGTAAGGAGAAAGATAAAGTTATAACATTCAACTCATACGAATAAAAGAAAGGACGGGTATTATATCCGTCCTTTCTTTTTAACGGTTAAATGTGGCTAAGTTTTTTCTGTAAACAAATAAAAAGAGTAATTTTGATCCCCCAAACGATTTTATAATGGCAGAGAATAATAAGAATACAGGAAGAGGAAAACAGAAAACAGTCGTCATTCCCGATATGGGACGTTTACAACCTCAGGCTAAGGAACTTGAAGAGGCTGTACTTGGCGCATTGATGCTGGAGAAGGATGCTTATTCCATCATCAGTGAAATTCTGAAACCGGAATGTTTCTATGAGAAGTCGCACGAAATGATTTTTTCTGCTATTGTAGACTTGGTTGCCAGTCAGCGTCCGGTGGATATGCTTACGGTTACCGAACAGCTTAAGAAACGCGGTGAGCTTGATCTGGTTGGCGGTCCGTATTATATCTCTCAGCTTACCAGTAAGGTGGCAAGTAGTGCGCACATCGAATACCATGCCCGTATTATTGCCCAGAAATATCTGGCCCGCGAATTGATTACCTTTACCGCTCAGGTACAGGGGAAAGCATTCGATGAAACGATCGATGTGGAAGATCTGATGCAGGAAGCCGAAGGAAAACTATTCGAGATCTCCCAGAGAAATGTAAAGAAGGATGTTACCCAGATTAATCCGGTTATTAAAGAGGCTATGGAAATGCTTCAGAAGGCAGCTAACCAGAAAGAAGGGTTAAGCGGACTTCGTACCGGTTTCAATGCCCTCGACAAGATTACTTCGGGTTGGCAGAATTCCGACCTTGTTATTATTGCTGCACGTCCTGCTATGGGTAAAACGGCATTCGTCCTTTCCATGGCTAAAAACATGGCAGTGAACTTCAATATTCCTTGTGCCGTGTTCTCTCTTGAAATGAGCAACGTTCAGCTGGTAAATCGTATGATTGTGAATGTTTGCGAAATACCGGGTGAAAAGATTAAGAGTGGCCGTCTGGAAAGTTATGAGTGGGAGCAGCTCGACTTTAAGATTAAGGAGTTGTATGATGCCCCTGTATACATTGACGATACCCCCAGTTTGTCAGTTTTTGAACTCCGTACCAAAGCACGACGTCTGGTTCGCGAACATGGCGTAAAGATTCTTATCATTGACTACCTTCAGCTGATGAATGCGAGCGGTATGGCCTTCGGTAGCCGCGAACAGGAAGTAAGTATGATATCCCGCTCTCTGAAGGGATTGGCCAAGGAATTGAATATTCCTATTATCGCCTTGTCTCAGTTGAACCGTGGTGTGGAAAACCGTCAGGGTGCCGAAGGAAAGCGCCCGCAGCTTGCCGACTTGCGTGAGTCCGGAGCCATCGAGCAGGATGCGGATATGGTTTGTTTTATCCATCGTCCGGAGTATTATAAGATTACGGAAGATGAACGGGGTAATTCTCTGATTGGATTAGCCGAAATTATTGTAGCCAAGCATCGTAACGGTGCAACGGGTGATGTTCGTCTTCGTTTCAAGAGCGAGTTTGCCAAGTTTATGAATGTGGATGAGGATGTGGCCATACGTGAGTTTAGTTCAGGGATGAACGGCGACACGGGTATTCCTCCGATTCCTGCCGCAGGCAACGATTTTCTTTCTGCCGGCGTAAGCAACGAAATGCCTTTCTGATTTTTTTTTCGCTATGTAACATATGAGACTATTTATTGTTTTTCATTGCATTTACTTTGTATTATAATAAACTGCTAAAGTAAAAGAAAGATGAAAGATTATAAGCAAATGTCTGTAGGCCAGATTGTGGCCGATCGTTTTGAGAATGCCTCCGTATTTAAGAAATATGGAATCGACTTTTGTTGCGGTGGTGAAATCTCTTTCATCAGAGCATGCGAAAAAGCAAACGTAAGCACGGATATGCTCATTGAAGAGATGGAGCAAACTTCGTCATCTGCATCCGAAAGCATTGATTTCAAGAGCTGGCCATTGGATTTGTTGGTCGACTATGTATTAAAGATTCATCACAGAGGTATCCGCGAGAAGGGTCCTCAGATTATGGAATTACTAAATAAAGTTGCGCAGGTGCATGGCGACAATCATCCAGAGTTATTGGAGGTGAAGACACATTTTTATGAATCGCTGGTCGACCTGGGACAGCATCTCGAAAAAGAAGAACAGGTTTTATTTCCCTATATATATGAAATGGCGGAGGCGCAGTTGAATAACAAGCCGATGGAAGAATTCCACTGTGGCAGTGTACAATATCCGATCTCTGCTATGATGGGCGAACATGATGCGGAAGGCGAAAGATACCGGTTGATTTCTGAGCTGACCAACGGATATACAGCTCCGGCGGATGCCTGTGGAAGCTACCGACTCGTATTGAATATGCTGCAGGAGTTTGAATATAATCTGCATACACATATTCATGTGGAAAACAACATTATTTTCCCAAGAGCAATCGAACTGGAAAAAGGTTTTTAAATATAAAAGGGTGGTTTAGAAGGTGCAGACAATGTACATGTACCCCTAAACACTCTTTACTCTATTTAACGGCAGAGTCTTCTTCAGTTGCTGTATTGTCTTGCTCAAGCAGTTTTTTATAGGATATATCCACCCCAAATGCACCTAGAGGGGCTGTGATTAATATGGCAAGTACAGCCACAGTCAATACAATCTTGCCACAGGAAAGTCCCAGGGCAAGCGGAATAGATCCGATGGCTGCCTGTACGGTAGCTTTGGGCAAATAGGCAATCATACAGAATACCCGTTCTTTTTTGGTAAGCGGTGTTTTCAGTAAGCTTACATATACTCCTGCAAGTCTGAATATCATGACACCGAAGATTAGTAAAACCGCTGCGAATCCTGCAGCTACGGCATACTTAATATCTACTGTAGCACCAACGAGAACAAATAAAAGAATCTCTGCTCCAACCCAAAGTTTGTTGAACTTGGCTGACAAGCGCTTAGCCAATAGTCCATAGTTTTTTAAGAGCGTTGCACTCATACCCATCACTGCCAGTAATCCTGAAACAGGCAGTGTTCCTTTTAATAGCTTTTCCATGGCAACAAGCAAAAAGGAAATGCTCAACAGAATGAGTACCTTAACAGAGTCGCGCATATGAAAGCGCTTGAAGTAGATGCTGAGAACCAATCCCAGCAAAATGCCCGCGGCTAGTCCCGTTACAATGGCTATGGGTATCTGTAAAAAGCTTGCCGAAGATACTTCACCCCCCGAAAGCAATCCGGTAAAGGCAGTAAACAACACAATAACAAAAACATCGTCTACCGATGCCCCGGCCATGATCAGCTGAGGAATACTTTTCTTTGTCCCGATCTTGTTTTCCATCAGGAAAAGCATTTTGGGTACGATCACGGCAGGAGATACAGCAGCTATAACAGTACCCATCAAGGCTGCTTCCAATATAGAAATACCCAACAGAGAAGGGGCAAGCAGCACCATCCCTGCAATTTCAAAGCAGGCAGGAACAAAGCACATCAGCAAAGCTGGTCGCCCTACTTTCTTCAGATCATCCAGATCCAAAGCAAGTCCGGCTCGTGTAAGTATAATAACCAGAGCAAGCTGACGTAAATCGGCAGATATGGATAAGATGGATGGATCAAGTAAATTTAAAGCATAAGGACCCAGGATAATCCCGGTAAATAACATTCCCAATAAGGCCGGGAGTCTTAATTTGTTGAATATATATCCCAGGGATAAACCCAGAAGAAAAATATAAGCTAAGCTTGTCAACATAACAGATAGTTGTTTTATTAAGAAGTAGGGTAGCTATCATCAGCCTTTGAAGGCAGTTCAGGGCAGATCCCATTGCCAGATTTTCTGCAAATGTAAACGTATTTTTTGACGAGACAAACTAGTTGGGCTAATTAAAATACTATCTTTGCGAAAACAAGTATTTCATTTGAATTTATAACAATGAAGAAGATTGATGTATGTTTTACTCCGGCTTTGTATCCCTTTTACCATGTTCCTGATGCTGTTGTGGTAGTAGTTGATATTTTTCGGGCAACCACAACCATGTGTGCTGCTTTCGAAAATGGGGTACACAGCATGCGTCCGGTCGCTACTTTAGGTGAAGCACGTGCCTATAAGTGGCAGGGTTGGCTGGTTGGAGCTGAGCGTAATGTGAAGCGTTGTGAATTTGCCGATTTCGGGAATTCGCCATTTGACTATCCGACAGAAAAGGTATTGGGGAAAAAGATTGTATTTACAACTACAAATGGAACGCGTGCTATTACTACAGCCTCGGAAGCCTATCGGGTTGCCGTAGGAGCCTTTAGTAATCTGACTGCCGTTACCAGATATTGCCTCCACCATAAAAGAAATGTAGTAGTACTATGTGCCGGCTATAACGACCGGTTTAATATTGAAGATTCTCTTTTTGGAGGAGCACTTGTTTCCTTGCTGCTTGAAACGGGAGAGTATGAAACGGCTTCGGATTCTGCCGTTGTGGCTTACGAAATGTGGCAACATCAAAAAGACGATTTGGTAGGATTTATCAACCGTTCCGACCATATCTGGCGTTTACGTGCCAACGGTCTTGAAGACTCGGTTCCGTATTGCCTTACGCTGGATACAACAGAAAAGGTGCCCGAACTTGTCATGTTGGGTGGTGTACTGGAACTTTTTCCGGCTTCTTTTTGATATTCTGTGTTTTTTGTCTATCTTTATTTTGTTAACAGTATAACAGCGACCTTATGATGAATGCAACAACAGGTAAAATTCGTTTTGGAGTGGTAGGTACCAATTTTATTTCTGACTGGGTAATTGCCGGTGGAAAGCAAGACAGCCGGTTTGAATTGGTTGCGGTTTGTTCCCGTAAAGAGGAAACCGGTGTTGCTTTTGCAAAGAAGCATGGTATTCCTTATACCTTTACCTCCCTCGAAGAGATGGTTACCGGTTCGCTGATCGATGCTGTTTATATTGCTTCGCCCAATTACAAACACGCAGAACAAGCTATCTTGTGCATGCGCCATGGCAAACATGTGCTGTGCGAGAAAGCATTTGCATCCAATACACGTGAAGCTCAACAAATGGTTTCTGTAGCCAGAAGTCATAACGTGGTTTTGATGGAGGCGATGAAGCCTACACTTACTCCTAATTTTCTTGCGGTTAAAAGTAACTTATCTAAGCTCGGTACAATCAGACGTTACTTTTCCTGCTACTGCCAATACTCTTCGCGTTACGATAAATTTAAGGATGGGGTAGTACTGAATGCATTTAAACCGGAGTTATCCAACGGAGCACTGGTTGACATAGGTGTGTACACTATTTATCCCATGGTTGTTTTGTTTGGACGTCCCAAATCGGTTACTGCCAGTGGAGTCAAGTTGTCGTCCGGAGTAGACGGACAAGGAGTGGTTAATTTTGAGTATGAAGGAATGAATGCGACTGTACTTTATTCCAAAATAGCCAATTCGGCTCTTCCTACAGAAATACAAGGAGAGGAAGGAAATATTACCCTCGATCGGATAAACATTATCGGAGATGTAACACTTTCTTATCGTTCCGGAAACAATGAAATACTCACACAACCCGATCTGAAAGACGATTATTATTATGAAATAGCCGAATTTATTAATGTAATATCTTCCGGCAAGCTCGAATCGGACATCAATAGTCATGCACATACCCTTATTACTATGGAGATTATGGATGAGATTCGTCGTCAACTTGGCGTAGTTTATCCTGCCGATCGGAAAAGATAATCATTCTGCCTTGTAACAGATTCGTCATATCATGTAATGTAAACGTCTTATTTGTTTCGTGTAATGTGACAGATATTACACATAACTGAAATATTGCTCTCTTACTTTTGCATCGTAATCAAATTGGATGATGTAAAGTATGAAGACGATACGTAACAGACTAATCTTACTCCTTTTCGGAGTTCTTCTTTCTCTTTCTATCTATGCGCAGACAGGCGTCATTTGCGGAAATGTTTCGGATGGCAAGTTAAACGAACCTCTTATCGGGGCCTCGGTAGTAATCGGAGGAACCACTACGGGCGTTGTTACCGATCTGGATGGAAATTTCCGTATCGAAAATGTTTCACCTGGTACTTATTCTCTTTCTGTTTCCTATGTGTCGTATCAGACACAGGTTATTCCTTCTGTTAAGGTTATTTCCCGACAGGAAGCAGTCGTAAATGTGCAACTGTCTGATGCAAACCTTCAGTTGCAAAATGTGGTGGTTGTAGCACAACGCAAGCTGGGAACAGAAATGGCTGTACTCAATACGGTGCGAAATAGCTTGCCCGTTGTAAACGGAATTTCTGCACAACAGATAGCAAAGACGCAGGATAGTGATGCCGCTGAGGTATTGAGACGAATTCCCGGTATAACCATTATCGACGATCGTTTTATCGTAGTTCGGGGACTGGCTCAACGCTATAACAGTGTTTGGCTTAACAATGCAACAACTCCTTCAAGCGAAACCGATAGCCGAGCTTTTTCTTTTGATGTGCTTCCCTCTTCTTTAATTGATAATATGATGGTGTATAAATCGCCTTCGCCAGAATTACCCGCCGATTTTGCCGGTGGTTTTGTGCGGGTGATGACTAAAAATATTCCGGAAGGGAATAGCTACTCGTTTAATTACCAGGCTGGGTTTAATACCAATGCCTCTTTTAAAACTTTTAAGCTGACCAATAGAAGCAGTGCCGATTACTTCGGATTTGGTGCCGGAGGCCGTATGCTGCCGGGCAATGCTCCTTCACATTTAAATGATGTTTCAACTCAGGAGGCTGCTTCCTTTACAAAGCAAATTAACGAACGTTGGGGCATTAAGACTTTTACAGCAATACCGGAACAGAAGCTTTCTTTTTCAATGACCCGTAGCTTTAATGTTGGCGATTATAAAATCGGAAATGTTACTTCGCTGAATTACAGCACGGCTTACGATTATAACGAAATGGAAAACAACCGCTATCAGTCGTACGATATGGTAAACAAAACATCTCGTTACGACAACCACTACAACGATGTCGCTTATAAGAATACAACTAAGTTGGGCGCGTTGTTTAACTGGTCGCTGTTAGCTGGAAACAATAAATATGAGTTTCGTAATTTCTTTAACCAACGAGGAACGGCTTCACTGGTTCAACGCGAAGGTACCGATTATTATTCGGATCTGGATGTTCGTTACTGGGAGTCATTGTATACCGGCCGGACTACCTATAGCGGTCAGCTTAGCGGAGAACATAAGCTGAAAGATGAGATTAATAAGCTGGACTGGACTTTGGGGTATAGTTATGCAAATTACAATGAACCCGATCGGAAGGATGTGTATTCCAAACTGAACCCCGAGGGGAGCGCGCTTCCATACCGTGTGGACGAAGCAAAACGTTACTACCAGGAGTTGGACGATAATGGATTTTCGGCAGGGACGAACTACGAGCATAAGTTGCTGGTGAACGAAATGTTTACGCCTGTGCTTAATGCCGGTCTGTATGGCGAGTACAAGACCCGCGATTTTGCTGCCCGCCGTTTTAGTTACAATATGCTTGGAAATGGCTACGACCGGAATGCGGACTGGGAATACAATCATCTTTTTACCGATGTAAATTTCAGTGCGGATAAGATTTATATGATTGAAAATACGAATAAGAGTGATTCATATACATCCGATAATTTACTGGGAGCCGGTTATGTATCTGCTAAACTGAACTATGGCGAGAAACTTAATGCCAATGTTGGAGTACGCATGGAATACTATAGGTTACAGCTCGACGGATTCGAAGCGGATGGTATTAAGCCGGTAAACCTGGATCAGAGTACAACCGACCTGTTTCCTTCTCTTAATGTCAGTTATAGTTTTAATCAAAAGCATCAGCTGCGTATGGCCTACGGCCGTTCTGTTAACAGAGCCGAGTTCCGCGAGATTGTTCCTTATGTATACTACGATTTCGAACGTTTTGCCAATATATCCGGTAACGCCGAACTGAAGAATGCCTATGCCAATAACGTGGATGTTCGGTACGAATTTTATCCTTCGGCCGGCGAAACAGTAACACTGGGTGGTTTCTATAAAGGATTTAATAATCCGATAGAGCAGACATATCACGAGGCTGGTTCGGGCGTGCAGTATACATTCCAGAATGCCGATCGTGCAGAAGCACTTGGGGTAGAACTGGATGTAAAAAAGCAACTTGATTTTATGGGTCTTAAGAACTTGAGCTTTGTATTTAACGGAGCGTTGATTCACAGTAAAGTATATTTTGCAGAAGGCTCGTTCGAGCGTAACCGTCCAATGCAGGGACAGTCTCCTTATCTTATTAATACAGGACTATTTTATCAGAACGATAATTCCGGATTGTCGGCTTCGGTATTGTATAATCGGATTGGAAAGCGTATCGAGACAGTGGGTATTCCCAAGCAGAATCCCAATGATGATATTCCCGATGTATATGAGATGCCCCGCAATTCGCTTGATCTGAGCTTTTCGAAGAAGATTGGCGAGCATGTGGAAATAAAGGGTGGAGTAAAAGATTTGCTTAATGCAAAGACTACCTATAAGCAATTTCTTGATATCACCGACCAGGCAGGTAATACCGAAACGGTAGAACAACTTATAAGATCGTTCAGCCCGGGAGTTACCATGAATGTAGGTGTTACAGTTAAATTTTAAAATGATTTTATTATACGAACTAAATTAGTTTATTATTATGAACAGATTTTTATTAAAAGGATTGGCTTCTGTATGTATGGTGGCCGCTTTACTTGGAAATGTTTCGTGTAGTGATTCGGATAACGATCCAATCAGTGTGGGTGTTACCAGCGTTAAGCTGGATAAAGAGACAGTTGCTGTTAAGCCCAACGGAGAAGTTACCCTGGTTGCAACCGTTTCGCCGGTGGATGCAGCAAACAAGTCAGTAAACTGGTCTTCGTCCAATGTAAGTGTTGTATCAGTAGATAACGCGGGTAAGATAAAGGCGCTTGCCGAAGGGGAAGCTACGGTAACTGTAACAACCGTTGATGGTTCATTTACGGCAGCTACGAAAGTAACAGTAGATATAAATGCCGGCGAGACCGGTAAGGCTGTGGTACTTCAGGGTGATATTACAACCAACACAACCCTTCGAAGCATTGACCAGAATTTGTTAAGTGGATTTGTATATGTAACCAATGGGGTTACTTTAACCATCCAGCCGGGTACTGTTATTAAGGGCCAAAAGAGCTCCAAAGGTACGTTGATTATCGAACCGGGTGGTAAGATTATAGCCGAAGGTACTGCAACAGAACCAATCGTATTTACTTCAGATCAGCCTAAGGGTTCACGTAATTACGGCGACTGGGGTGGAATCGTTTTGACTGGAAATGCACCGGTTAATCCTACCAGCAAACCGCAGATAGAAGGAGGTCCTCGCACAACCTACGGTGGTACTGTTGCCAATGATAATTCAGGTATCCTGAAGTATGTACGTATTGAATTTCCCGGATTCCCATTGGAACCTAACAAGGAGCTTAATGGATTAACAATGGGTGGAGTAGGTAGTGGTACTACAATCGAATATGTACAGGTATCTTATTGCGGCGACGACTCGTACGAGTGGTTTGGTGGTAACGTAAATGCTAAGCACCTGATTGCTTACAAAGGTTGGGACGACGAGTTTGATACGGATTATGGTTACCAGGGTAAACTTCAGTTCCTGCTTGGTGTTCGCGACCGCGATAAGGCAGATACATCAAAATCTAATGGATTCGAATCAGACAACGATGCTTCAGGTTCGGGTAACGCACCTCTTACAAACCCGATTTTCTCTAACGTGACTCTTGTTGGTCCGTTATACGGAAATTCTGTTGGCAAGGCCGATGCTGAGATTCTTTACACTACAGGCGATGCTGCTAACGGAGCCAAAGGTGGTCAGTTCCAATGCGCTATGCATATCCGTCGCAACTCGGCTCTTAATGTGTACAACTCAGTGTTTGCAGGATGGCCTTACGGATTGTTCCTTGATAAAGCCAATGCCGGTGCAGTAGTAAAGAATGTAGTTTTCGCTGGTATGTGGAAGGAATCCAAGGATGATGCAAGTGCAGCTTATTTCCTGACTGCAGGTTTGGGTAATAGCTCTTTTGCTTCAACAAACGATGTTATAAAGACTAACGGCCTTTATTCTTCTGTTGATGCAACCAAGGTTACTGGTGCAAGCTTTACCGATGCAGCAATCAGCGACTCGTTCTTCTCTAAGGTTACTTACAAGGGTGCATTCGACGGAACAACCGACTGGACTTCAGGTTGGGCTAACTGGGATCCTCAGAATACGGATTATTAATTGAAGCAATAACTTAGAGCAGTTGGCAGCAGTGTCTTATTTAAGACATCGCACCACCTGCTCTTCGTTAATTAAATAAATAAGGTTATAGATGCCTTACGCATAAAATATGATAAAGAATTTAATGATAACATCTGCCTTGCTGATAGGAGGTCCTACCTGCGCTTTTGCTCAGGATTTGATCTTAAATGAAGGTCAGTATTATACCGACGAAACGCAAACTACATTGTATTCGGGTAGATATACCGAATTCTATGAAGATGGCATGCTTAAAATGGAGCTACAGTTGGAAGATGGCCGGCCGCAGGGAACGTATGTAGTCTATTATCCCGATGGTAAAATAGCCGAGGTGAGGGCTTACTACAAAGGTCAGTTTCATGGAACATGGCGTACTTATAATGAGGCTGGCGATTTAGTTGCCGAAGCAAACTACAAAGACGGATTAAAGGATGGACCCTGGAAAGTCTGGAACGATCATGGAGTTTTACGCTTCGAGATGTTCTACGATAAAGGACACAAGTCCGGTATTTGGAGAACCTGGGATGACGAGGGGAATCTGTTAACCGAACAAAAGCAGGAGTAAGGCGAAGATAGGTATTTTCTAAGCCGTAAATAGGTATAACTTAAGACTGCTTCTCGTAACTTTTGTATCGTGCGCCCATGGGGGTAAAAAAATACGCTCATGGGCGTATTTTTTTACCCCCATGGGCGCACGATACAAAGATTATAATGTCCGACCTTAACTACGGTTTATTTCTACCTTAAGATAAGTATGGTTACTTGTTATCTGTATCGAAGTCGAATTCAAAATCAAAGTCATCTAAGGCATCCGGACCTGCAAATTGTTCCAGCTCTCTACGATCTTTTTTGGTTGGTCTGCCCAGTCCCTTGGCCCGGTCTACAAATCCGGAGATGCGGTTAAGCTCGAGAATTTCGTATTGATCGGCTGTTGTTACATTTTCGAGAAACTGAGGAACCAGCTTGGCGCCCATGCGCTTTTCTGTAGCTTCAAGAACCTTGAACGAGTAGGTGATGGGGGGCTTGCGAACCTGTACGATATCACCGGCTTTAATCATTCGCGACGGCTTTACGTTTATGCCTTGAATCATCACTCTGTTTTTCTTACAGGCTTCGGCAGCGATGGTTCTTGTTTTAAAGATACGGGTTGCCCACATCCATTTATCAATTCTTACCTCTCCCATGACAATTTATTTATTGTTGAATTGATTCATTGTTGTTTGTATCCCGGCAAGACAAAAGCTTTTGATAATCTCAATGGCTCTTTTCATCTTCTCGGGCATTTCGGAAAGCTCGTTGGCAGGAAATTGTCCCAATACATAGTCTATCTGTCTGCCTCTGCTAAAATCGCTTCCAATTCCGAACCGCAGACGGCAATATTCCTGGGTGCCTAACAATTCCTGAATGCTTTTAAGTCCGTTGTGACCCGCATCGCTTCCTTTAGGCTTTAGCCGCAAGGTGCCAAATGGCAAGGCCAGATCGTCTACCACAATCAGCAGGTTTTCTACCGGTATATTTTCCTTTTGCAGCCAGTAACGCACAGCGTTTCCGCTAAGGTTCATAAAGGTATTGGGTTTCAGCAGAATCAGTTCGCTGTTTTTAATCCTGAATTGAGCAGTGGCACCGTATCGGTTTTCTGTAAACGACACACCTGCTTCTTCGGCCAGTGCGTTTACTACCCTGAAACCTACATTATGCCGGGTACCCATATATTCGGACCCAATGTTTCCCAACCCAACTATTAAGTATTTCATTTATACAACTGTTTTTATAGTTAGGAACAAGGTGCGTACATGCTTCCTGTTCCCTTAATAAGAAAGGGAAGAATATCTCTTATTCAGAAACATCCTTCCCTTTGTATTATAAACCTTTTCCGAATTAGTTACCCTTAGCTGCGGCACCTCTTGCGGCGCGAGTCAGCTTAACAGCACATACAACGGCGTTTTTAGCATTCATAATTTCAAGACCTTCGAAATCAAGAGCTGCTACCTGCAAAGTCTTTCCTAATCCAAGGCTGTCGATGTTGATTGTAAGTTTTTCAGGAATCAAGTTGTAAAGAGCTTTTACTTTCAGCTTTCTCATTTCCAGACTTAATTTACCCCCTGCTTTAACACCTTCGGCAAAACCTTCAAGAGCAACAGGAACTTCCATTACGATTGGCTTGTTATCAAATACTTCAAGGAAGTCAATGTGCAACACAGCATCAGTTACCGGATGGAACTGCATGTCTTTGATGACTGCTTTTGTCTTTTTATCTCCGATTGTCAAATCAATAACAAAGATTTCTGGAGTGTAGATCAATTTACGAACAGCATCTTTTGTTACATTGAAATGGATTGTGCTTTCGCCACCATAAATAACAGCAGGAATCATGTCTTCTTTGCGAATAGCTTTTGCAGCTTTCTTTCCGATTTCTGTTCTCGGAGTTCCTTCTAATTGGAATGTCTTCATTTTAAAAATTGTTTTTTTGTGTTACTCAAAATTAGCTTGCTTCCTAATTTCCCATTACACGAGAGGTAAAAAGCGGTGCAAAGATACAAATTATAATTGATATACAATAGTATCTTTGCATTTGTCGCTTTATATGATAATACGATTTGCTTGAAAACCTGCTTTAAATGGTCTTTTCAATGTTCCATGTAAAGGCCCGCAGTCCCAAAGCTTCTGTTTCTTTGTCAATTGCACGCAACTGTTCAAGAAAGGAGTCCACCTTTTCGTCTTCGACCATTACCAGCAGAGCCGAGTTCAGCGTAGGCCAGGCATGACTTCCATAATGAGGTTCACCTGTTTTGGATCCTCTGCCCTGAACCACATCCCAATAGGTAAACCCGCGCAGGTTATTGTGATCCATAATGCCTATTATCATTTCGTAATAAGCCTGATTAAATGATATAAATATAGATTTCATATTTCTTTCTTATTTTAATTGTTTCAGCTTATATTCTTTTTTAAGCTTACGGCGTCTTATTTTAACTCCGTTTGCTGCGAATACAGTATAAACCACAGGAACGATTACCAATGTAATAAGGGTGGATATGGACAATCCAAACGCAACAGTCATACCCATTGGTCTCCACATCTCGGCACCTTCGCCTGTACCTGTTGCCATAGGGATCATACCCAATACGGTGGTTAGCGTAGTCATAATAACCGGACGTAAACGCGATTTTCCCGCTGTAACAGCTGCTCCAATTATACTTTGTCCTCTTTCACGACATAAGATGGTATAGTCAATTAGCACAATACCGTTCTTAACAACAATACCCATCAACATAAGAACGCCGATTAATGCCATTACTCCAAGAGGAGTCCCCGTTGTTGCCAGACCGATAAACACGCCGGTGAAGGCAAAAGGAATGGAGAACATGATAACAAACGGATCGACCAGCGATTCGAACTGCGAGGCCATTACAATGAAAATAAGTATAACAATCAGTGCCATTAGCAATCCAAGGTCGGCAAATGTTTCTTGTTGATCTTCGTATGCACCACCAATTACAAGCGAAATGTCACCCGGAATAGTCATCTCTTTTATTTCAGCACGGGTTGATTCCACCAATTCACTTAATGCATAGCCTTTGCCCACATAGCCGGAAACGGTTACAATACGCTCGCGGTCTTTACGTTCAATGGTTGGAGGCGTCAAGCGTTCTACTACCTTTCCTAACTCGCGGATACGAATACCCTGTCCCTGGTTGTTGTACACCATTATATTCTCGATATCTTCGATGGATTCCCTGAACTCCGGAGCATACCTTACCCTGATATCATATTCTTCTCCTTCTTCGCGATAGTACGAAGCTGTTGTTCCGTTGATACGGTTACGAAGAAATTGCGAGGCTGTTGCCACATTCAATCCGTTAAGCGCCAGTTTTTCGCGGTCAAAATCAATTTGATATTCAGGAATGTAGTCTCCGCGGCTAACATTTACCTGGCTACATCCTTTGATAGTACGCATGCGGCGTGCAATTTCGTTGGCAACAGAATCGGACGAAGCAAAATCGTATCCGTATATTTCGACGTCTACCGTACTTTCGCCACCCATCGATCCATTATTTCCTCCCGCCAAAACATTGAATGTTTTAAATTCACTGTATTTCTCTAAATCCACGCGCATCATATCACAAATCTCACCAAGTCTTCTTTCTCGATCAGCAACACTGGTCAGACCAATGTTGAAGCTCATTATATGAGATCCGTTATCGCTCATCGACGCCCATGCATTATCCGTATCCGCTTGTCCGCAGCTAAAGTTACACGTTACAATTTCAGGATATTTCTTGCGGAATTCTTCCGTGATCTTTAATCCAAGGTCTCTGGCAATTTCCTGACGTGTACCAATGGGTAGTTCAATATTGATACCGATACGAGCATTATCCTGTGTAGGGAAAAATTCTGTTTTGATGACAGACGTTAAAAGCAGACTGGCTCCAAATAAGCAAGCGGCACCAACGATAACCGTTTTTCTATGTCGCACAGCCCAGTTCAATAACCTGGCATATCCATTATCCAATGCGTCCAATGCTTTTTCTACAGGACTGTAAAGCAGAAGAAACAGCTTTCCTTTTTTAGGTTTCGAATTCATCATCTGCGAAGCAAGCATCGGGGTGAGTGTCAAAGCGGCAAGGATAGATAGTATCATGATAATGCTTACAATCCAACCCAACTGTTTGAAAAGTACACCCGCCATACCCGTTACCATTGTAAGCGGCAAAAATACAGCCAGAATAGTAAGCGTTGAGGCAATAACGGATAGTCCCACTTCATTTGTTCCATGAATGGCCGCCTGCTTGGGTGCGCTACCCCGCTCAATATGCGTCGTTATATTTTCGAGAACAACAATTGCATCATCCACCACCATACCAATGGCTATGGAGAGCGAACTTAGCGAGATAATATTTAACGAGTTTCCCGATGCCAGCAGGTAAATGAATGCACCAACAAGAGATATCGGGATGGTAAGCATGATAATAAATGTGGCCCGCCATCTTCCGAGGAATAAAAACACAACCAGCATTACAAGAATAAACGTATCCATAATAGTTTCGCTCAAACTGTCGATGGTGTTCCGGATATTCTTTGATGTATCAACAATAACGCCTAATTTAACGTCGGTTGGCAGCCCTTTCTGTATTTCAGGAAGCTTTTCCAATACAGCATTTGAAATAGCAACCGAGTTGGCTCCGGATTGTTTCTGAATGATAATCATCCCTCCTTTACCACCATTGTTGTAAACCTCCTGCGAGCGTTCGGCAATTGTATCTTCAACACGCGCTATGTCGCGAAGAAATATGCTTTTGCCGTTGGAACTTCCGATAACCATGTTAAGGAGTTCGTTGGCGTCTTTAAATTCGCCCTGTACACGTAATGAATAGGTGTTTGAACCGATATCGATGCTACCACCTGGCGTATTTAAGTTTTCTTGTCCTATTAAAGACGAGATACCTTCTATTGTAAGACCGTACGCTTCTAGTTTGAAAGGGTCGCAATATATTTGTATTTCCCGTTGAGGCGCTCCCGAAATAGAAACAGATCCAACACCACCGATACGATTCAAAGGGTTTACAACCTTTTCATCCAGAATCTTATATAAAGCGTTGGTGCTTTCTTCGGCTGTTACCTGCAACAACAAGATGGGTATATCATCCATACCAAATTTGAAAATGGTTGGATTCTCCACATTTTCCGGAAGGGCAGATTCCGCAAGGTCGAGCTTGTCTCTCACGTCGTTGGTGGCAACGTCGATATCTACTCCATATTCAAACTCGAGGGTGATTACCGAAATGTTTTCTTTTGATTGAGAGGTGAGGTGCTTCAAATCGCTCACACTGTTCAATACATTTTCAAGGGGACGGGTAACATTGGTCTCTATATCTGCCGCACTTGCTCCGGGATAAGCCGTCATTACCATAATGGTGGTTTCATCCATTTTTGGAAGCAAGTCGATGGACAGTTTACTTAGGGAAAAGAGACCGAGTATTACTATAGCAACGAATACAAGTGCTGTAGAAATCGGTTTCTTTACCGCTGTTCCATATATACTCATAGTTGATTAATTTTCTTTTGTTTTATTTTACAATCTCTACTTCCATTCCGTTATTCAGACGGCTCTGACCTGTTACTACCACCTGAGCACCGTTTTCTACACCAGAGATTAGTTCGTATTTGTTTCCCATACGGCGACCAAGTTCTACTTTGTTGTAAGAAACTTTACCGTCTTTATACACGTAAATATAGCGATCACCCGAACCTGACTGCTTAACAATTGATTGATCCGGAACTACTACATTGTTTTTTGCACCAAAGTTGATCGTTATACGTGAAAACATCCCCGGGCGAACGCGTTCGTCGTTGTTTGCAACCTTAATTTCAACTGGGAATGTGCGGGTTTGCGGGTCGATGGTTGGATAGATTAGACTGATCTTTCCTGTAAACACTTCGTTTCCGTATACATCAAGTTTTACATCAACGGGCATGCCTTTCTTTACCTGAGTATAGTAGGTTTCAGAAATGTTGACTAACAATTTAACGGGTCGGATTTCCTCTACGGTAAAAATCGGTGTACCCATAGAGAACATATCGCCGTTGTCGTAATTACGCGCCGTAACAATACCGCTGATCGGACTTAACAACTGAGTGTTCTCAGCCAGATTCTTAAAGTTGGTTTTAGCAACTTCGAGAGCCGTTTTTTGTCCGTCCCATTGCGATTTGGATGCTCCGCCTATTTTATAAAGTTCATCAAGACGTTTGAATTCTGCTTCTGTATTTTCAAGTTGAACTTTTGCCTGGATAAGAGTGGATTGATCCATCTGAGCCAGCTTCTGTCCTTTTTTAACCCGGTCGCCAATCTCAGCAAACATTCTGTCGATACGAAGGGCCATTTGAGGAGAAATCTTATTGGTAACATTTGCTTCCACTGTGGCAGTGAATTCACTGGTTTGCTCAACCTCCTGAGTTGTTACAGTTTCTACTCGTACCTGAACTTTCTCTGCTAGCGTTGTGGTTTCGTTCTTTTTTTCGCTGTTGCAAGACACGAACAAAATGGCAGCCAATGTTATGACTGGTATTCTGTTCAACATTTTACTTGTCTTCATTGTAATTATTGTTATGAATTTATTATATACTTTGTTTGTTAATTCTGGTCTCCCAACGTTTTCTCAAGATCAGATTTTGATACCATATAATCGTATATGGCCTGATTGAAGTTTAGTCTGGCCTGCGTTAACGCAAGTTCTGCATCATTCATCTCAAGCAATGTACCCGATCCGGTATCATAACGTTTCTGAGCTATTTCATATCCTTTCTTAGATTGGTCTACACCTTTCTGAGCCGCATTAAACTTCTTAATACATGTATTCATATTATCCATGTATTGTTTGAGCGCCAGCTGAAGATTTCTTTTTGTATCTTCACGCTGAAGATTCAGCTGTTCCAGACTAACCTCCGACTGTCTGATTTTATAATGTTTACTTCCTCCCGAAAAGATAGGAACAGATAGAGATAAACCCAAAACCGAGTAGGGGTTCCAGCGATAGTCTTTAAATTTAAAGTCGTTATTCATAGCCGACCACTGATACATTCCGGTCATCGATAACGTAGGAAGATATTCATACTTCTGCATCTTAATCGTTTCTTTAAGCTGACTGTTCTGGATATCTATTTGTTTTAAGTCTGTGTTATTTACCAAAGAGGTATCCGTTGAAAGATAATCTGCGTATAGTTCGGATTCGAAATCGAGCAGTTTTCCTTCGCAAGCAATGGCTAGATCAAGATCCATCCCTAATAGTGCTTTTAGTTGCCATTTAGCAAGTGTAAGCGAGTTTTCAGCCTGCAACATATTTGGAATGGCATTTTTTACGCTTACGTCGGCACGAATTAAATCATACTCTGCTACCAGACCCTGGTCAAATTTCTTCTTGATATCAAGATAGTTTTCCATCGCATTGTCGTAACTGCTTTTGAATACGATATAAGAATCATTGGCTAATAACACGCTGTAGAAACTCTTTTTGACCTGATTTACCATGGCTATTTTAGAAGAACGGGCCTTTTCGACAGCAAGTTCGACATCTATAGCCGAAATAGTAAGACTTTTCCAAAGGGTAGGAGCAACAAGAGGCATCGAAGCGTTAAAGCCGTAACTCCAGTTGTTGGATCGCCCTACTTCTATTCCTTTGCTGATATCTACTGCCGGGGTTTCTTCGGTTGGTTCTGTTTCCGAACCTCCTGCCATAGCGCCAAAACCATCCAGGTACATAACCTGTTTTTTCAACGTCCTGTTATAATCTGCAGAGAAGTTAATTTGCGGAAACAGTTGAGAATAAGATCCCTTTTTCGCATACGTTTTCTTTTCAATCTCTTTATTGGCAACCTTCACCGTGGGATTCTCACTCAACGCAATCTCTAAAGCTTTACTTAAATCCAGTCGTAATGTATCTTGGGCGCAGACTTTCGTAATGGTCAAAGATGACAGTAATATCAAAGCTGCCAGCATCATTTTTTTACTTGTCAATAATCTTTTCATTTGCAATTAATTTGATTATGTATTATTCTTTTTTTTATGGGGAATTTTAACTGTGGCTATTTAACGCATATTGTTCAACGATCTTTATACCTTTTTCTGTGCTTATGCCTCTGAGAAAGGTATATAAAACTGTATTGTAAATTTCAACAACAGAATGACATGAAAAACTTTTCGATGGCTCTAGCATGTTGATATACTTTTTTGCTATCAGCGCAACTATTTCAAAATTAATTTCTGGTACAAAAATGCCTTCATTTACTCCCCTTTTGAAATACTGCAAACAGGTAAATGAAAATTCATTTCTATATCGCTCCTGAATTTCCATAGCCCTTGGATATCGTTTTAAATCGCTATAGAATTTCTTGTTATAGCATTTGGGTTGTTTGATTATTTCACGATAGAAATATAAGATAGCATCAAGAATAGTTTCTGATTCCTTTTCAAATGCAGCTAATTGTATTTTAAACCGATCGTAATTAAAGATAATTCCCTGACATAACAACTCCTCTTTGTCGGAAAAGAATTCGTATATGGTTCTTTTTGAAATTCCCATTGTTTGGGCAATATCATCCATACTGACGCTCTTTATTCCATTTTGGGAAAAGAGATCGAACGCTTTCAACATTATTTGATCCTTTATCATATTAAATTGGTCTTCGATGTAGTGTTTTTTCTCATTTGCAAATTTGGAATATATTTGGAAAACTCAAAAGGTTTATTCCGTTACATAATTAGTCTGAATCGAATATATTTATGTTTTATATCTTAATATTTAACTTTAAACAAGTTCCAAATTGGTGAAAATTGAAACAAAATAAATTGTGTTGTTGAAATATTGGCTAACTTTGCTCTATAATTTTCACCTGTTAAACGATGAATGAGCTTCCATTATTTGAAATAAGTGAATTAAATAAAGAAATTCTCAGTAGTGATAATTTCAGGAACGAATTTATTGTTGCTGATTTATTTGGCTCACACTTTCCATCCGAAGATCCGAATGCTCTCTATACCCTGCCGTTACGTTTTAATGCATTGACATTTGTACTTATTACGCAGGGAACCGTTAAAATTGGCATAGATTATACCTTATACACGCTCGAAAAAAATACTTTTATGACTATAATGCCTACGCATACAGTTCAGGTTCATATGCGTAGTGAAGATTTTAAGGCTAAAATGGTTGTAATATCCAAAGGATTTCTTGATGGATGTAACCCATCTAAAACTCCGCCATCTGCCACTTTGTACATGCAGATACGCAAAAATCCTTTTGCTACGTTAAAACCCGGAGACCTAAAAATTGTTGATGATTACTTCCAGCTGTTTAGAAGAAAAATAAACATGAAGAATCATCACTTTCAGTTAGAAGTACTTCAAAATACTTTTATAGGATTTACCCTTGAGTTGGGTAATATATTTGCCGACAAGGAAAAAACAATCAAACAGCCTGCATTAACACGTAAAGAAGAATTGTTTCAGCAGTTTCTTGAAATTCTTCTGGCAAATTGTAAAACGGAACATGCTGTGTCTTTTTATGCAGAAAAGCTTTGCATTACTCCCCAATATCTCTCTCTTATATTAAAAGAGCTGACTGGAAAATCGGCGAGTAAATGGATAGACGAAGCGCTTATTCTGGAATCCAGAGTCCTGTTGAAGACACCAAATTTAACCGTGCAGCAGGTTGCAAACATGCTGCAGTTTTCCGATCAATCCACTTTTGGGAAATTCTTTAAAAAATATATGGGCGTGTCTCCGCTTGAATACAGGAAATCGTAATTTATCTTTTTTTGAACCTGAACCAGTTGATCAGTTCGCAAACACCGTAAAATATGGCTGTTCCGCCAAAAACGATAAACGTATTTGTTACCACTTCGAATGGATAAATAAGAATTATAATTCCTGCGGCCAAAACCAGTAATGGCATGATATAAAACGGCCAGGGAACAATACTCCATTTCCTTGCAATAATAAGGTTTATAAGCTGGTGAATGCCTGCAATTAAGAGCAATGCTCCGAATATATACATAAGTATATTTACGAAAAAGCCGGGCATAATAAACAGCCAGATTCCAAAGAGAATGCTTCCGGCACTTTCTATAGGGTAAATGATACTGCTTTTTAACTGATCTCTCTTCTGGGTAAAATAGGAAAGAAGCGATATAATACCCGGTACGATGAATAAAACTCCGATTGTCATAACCAGATAGGTTATGGTAAGTTCCGGCCAAATAATTAAAACAATCCCCAAAGCTAAAGCAAAGATACTTCTTAAGAGTCCGCTGTTAATAGTTTTCATCATTTTGTTAGATATTAAGTTCTTGCTACTAATTTATTTACCAGGTTGACTCACTGAATCGGGCGGAATAACCTGAAATTTCTTGCGTTTACGGAATATATCTCCTAACCGGTCAAAATCCTTTTTAAACATGATACCTACACCCTGAGTTGTCAGAGCCGATTTTAAATACTTGTACATATCATTTGAATGATTGTATGCCTTCAGCCTGATTTCCCCGCTTTTATTTAATTTGTATTCCAAATCAAATTCTCCTACAAATGTTCGTGGCTGGGTGGGGTTATTTTTGTACCCGAAGTTTCCGTTAAATAACAGTCGGTTATCAAGAAGCTGACTCGAAAGCATCATTTCTACTTCCGTGTCCGTAAAGGAGCTTTCGCTGGCCCGGATGTTTGTCCCAATTTGAACTTTATCAGTTATACTGCTTAGAATGCTCGACAATTGAGAGGATATGGCTGATGATGCTACCGATGCAAATCCGGATGAGGTAGAAGTTACCATCGCATAATCGGGGGTATAGAACTTATTTAGTACCAAAAGATAAACAACCTGACGAGTCATCATTTCTTCAGTATCAACAAGACTCCTCATTTTTCTTTCAAGTTCTTCGTTTGAATTAGGAAGTTCTAAGTCGAATGAGATAGTCGGACTCCTCAGTACGCCATCTATATTCAAAACACAGTTTACCGGCACGTTTGTCCGTGCGCTTTCCTGTGCAAGCGATTCGTCCAAATCCCCAAGATTTGCTGTGAGGCTGTATATGGCATTTATATTTAAGTTGGCATCAAACGGATCTCCACGGAAAGACACCGTACTTCCATCTCTTATTTTAAAATCTTTATGTATTACCTGTTGAAGACTAAAGTTATAACTTCCGCTTTCAATAATGTATCCGCCATACATCCGGAGATCAGTTTTTGTACCATATTGGATTTGAATATTCCCATTTCCGTACCCTTTAATTTTATCTCCCGAAATAGGATCCATTACTAACTCAATTAATGCGTCAGGTGTAAGATCCAGCTGGAAATTCATTCGGTATTCTGCTCCGCTCGACGTATTTTGTTTTTTCTCTTTTTCTGCAGTATTTTCTCCTGTTTCAAATATTGTTGTGTCTTTTTTGACAAAAGAAATGAAATCGTATTCGGATGCTTTACCCCCTTCCATGAAGTTAAGCGAGATAGCTGTTCCCGGATTACTCATCATATTAATGTCAAAATTGATCAACTGCTCCGTACCCTGAATGGTTGCTGTGCCACTTCCGTATGCTGTACCGAAAATCTGAGGATTTTGCTTTGCTGTTGCATTAAATAGCAACATATTATCTGCCTGAACAGTGGCTGTGAAATTAAAATTCCTGAAAAAGGTATGATTAACCACCCCGTTTACTTTTCCGCTGTTACCGTCTTTATCGTGCAAAGTCAGGTTTTTTACTTGAATGGTAGTAGGTGTTAGATGGATCGAATCAGTAAAGGTATAATAGGTATTCAGATAACCGATGCCAAGTCCGCCATCCCTTACTAAAGCATCTCCTTCCACTGTAAGCTTGCTAAATGGACCAAATAAATGGACATTTCCGGATCCGTGCCCTTTTATATTACTTGCTATATTTTGCATGAAGGGTTGCAGGAAAGATACATCTATGTCATTTGCATCAAAATAAAGAGACAATCCGGATTTTTCTCCAACAGGATATATGAATCCATTAATATCAGTCCACGTACTGTCATTTTTGTAGATACTGCCAAGCATAAGGATACCCTGTTGCTGATCGTCCCATTCACTGTATAGATTTAATTTCCCGAATGTAACCTTGTTGAATGAGAAATTCTGAATCTCAAGGTCGGTATTTAATACCCGGCTTCCATATAAATCGGTCAGATTGAAAGTACCAGTTGCTCGTCCTCCGAACTGTAGTACCGGAATATTTACAATATCAAAAATATAGCTAAGTTCTACATCTTTCAAATCTAGCAAGAGTGTATCCGCAGGATCTTTCGAAACGCTTCCGTCAAGACGTAAAAACTGTTCTTTATGGGAAGCATAGAAATTATCAATTATAATTCTGCTGTTTTCAATGAAGATATTGGATGGTTCTATTTGCCACAATGAATCATTTACAATAAGCGGACTTTGATCTAATTCAATTTCAGTGCGCAATTTTGCCGGACCTTTTTCCTGTTCCTGCATCACGAAGTGTGCAGATGAAGAGATGTCGGCCTTAAATACTCTGGATTTATTGTTTGCCAGACTGAGCAACGAATTTATTTTGTCATCTTTTGCGTTAGCCGTGAAATCAATATAGTTTCGAAGCCCTTTTGCATTAAAGTTGGTTGCTTTAACATGTATAGATACATCTTCGGTAGGGTTGTCGCAAACCAAATAGCCCGATTCAAACGAAGACCCTCCAATCCGGAATCCCGGCAGGAAGGCTTCCACCCTGAATTTGTTGTACCTGTTATTATAGTGTCCAACAATGCGCGACTGATTAACGATGGTAAACGGAAGTTTTAAAGTTTTCGATATATCCTCCGTGTTTTCGAGTGTAAGGAGCAAGGAGAAATTATTCTCCTTTGTTAGTTTCTTTTTCTGAGTTGCATTTATTAGTGCAGGCAAATAACCTTTGAACGTATTCATGAGGCTGGGAATAATAGTCTCGAACGAATAGGCTCCATTAATCTCACCGTTGATAATATCGGACGAAATAGTGAGGTTTCTGTCCAGAGAATGGCCTGATGCTACAACCAAAAAATTATCAATAAAGAATTCATTTGGTTTAGTTTTAAAAGACAGGCTATCAACTTGGATACTTCCTTCCACATTGTCGATGTTATTTCCCGTAAAATCAGCCTTTACAGATCCGGAGATATCAGGAGAATCGTACTTTTGCGTTAAATTCAACTGATCCGGACGGAAATGTTTTATATCGGCTGTGAAATTAAAAACCGAGTTCTTTCCCCGATGTTCAAATAATCCCTCAGCATAGAGTTTTCCGTTTGGATCGTCAATCTGAATCATCCCATCGAACCCGTTTTTCTTGAAATTTCCGGAGAGATTAATGTTTTCATATTTATATCCTTTGAAATCGGCTTCTGCAACCAGGGCTTTTACGTTTCCTGAAAAGGAGCCGTTAACCGGACGTTTCGAATCCAACGTAATATCGAACGCTAAATTTCCGTAAGGATTTCCATCTTCAAAAAGTTCATTAATTTTGAGTCCGGTTGTAGAAAGGTGCCCTTTTAAATATGCATCAATACCCTTTGATTTATTACGGCCAAAAATCATATCGGTTTGTATTGAACCGATGGCCGATGATAATTTACCAAATGCGACCAGGTTGTCAAAAAAACCTGAGATCTCTCCTGTGAAATTAATGGTACCCAGTTTAATGAGTTCTTTTGGTAAAACCACTGGCCGGCTGCTGAAGTTATTGGCTAAACCTTGCAGTCCGCTGGTTGTAAGGTACATCTTGTTTACTTGTCCAAACACATACGCTTCATCGGGGTGAGTAATCCCTTTTAGTTCCATTTTGCCCAGAAAAAGCATTTTGTCACTGTACTTTAAAGTGAGTTGCTTTAAATTAATATTGTTTACACTGCCGTTAACTTCTGCCGACATTACAATCATGTCTGCGAAATTTTGAAAAGCGGGAACAAAAGCGGACAAGTCCTTCAGACAAACTTCCGAAGGGGCAATACGTAAATTCAACAAGGCATTGTTTATAAGCTGGCTGGTACTGTCTACTTTAGATAAATCGACGGTTGCCTGAGCTATTTTCAGGGTAGTTTCGGGTAAACGTACTTCAAAATTCTTAACGGATAGGCTGTCTTTATTCCCAACAAGATTCAGTGTAAGTTTATTAAGGGAGAATCCAGACTGCTCTTTGAAGCTTAACTTTTTAATGTTAGCGTTAATGCTGTCTTTGTTAAATGCCTTAAGTGCTATCTTAGCACTCATATTTTTTATAGCTATATGCTTTGTGTTAAATTTCCCCGGAGTTTCCAAAGCACTGGCAACATCGTACGAAAAGTTACCTCTGCGAATTAATATTGAATTAAATTTCAGGTCGATGTTGCTTTCCTTCTTCATCGTATCCTTGCTGGCAAAAGCATCAATAATGAACTGCAAATTAAGGGTATCCTCTGGTGTCGCTTTCTTTAAATGGAAGTCAAATCCAAATAATCTCACGGTAGTAAAGACTAACTTACCATTAAACAGGGGTAGTAATTCAAATCCTGCCGATACATGGTTTGCTTTAAAAAGAACGGATTTGTTTTGATCTTCAAGATACAAATCCTCCAATACGATACTATGAAACCATTCAAAATCGACTTTTCCAACTTTTACCGGCACGTGAAGTCTTTCGGATAGTTCAGTAGACGCAACTGAGGAAATTTTCTGTTGTACATAGGGAATGTTTAACAGGATAACCGGTACGGCATAGAATATCCAGAATAAAAAAAGCAGAAAAATTATTATGTATTTAAGACCTCTGATACCTTTACTATATTTTAAGTACAAAACTACAACAATATCGCGATAGATTTTGTTAATTTGCAGAAAAAAAGAATATATGTCAATAACGATACTTGGTATAGAATCATCATGCGATGACACATCTGCCTCTGTAATAAGAGATGGTGTATTGTTGTCCAACATCATCGCAAGCCAGGCAGTGCATGAGGCTTATGGGGGTGTTGTACCCGAACTTGCATCACGGGCGCATCAACAAAATATAATTCCGGTTGTAGCCGAAGCGATCAAACGCGCCGGAATTGATAAGACTGAGTTAAGTGCAGTAGCATTTACCCGTGGTCCCGGATTAATGGGCTCGCTATTGGTCGGAACCTCATTTGCTAAAGGATTTTCCGCATCTTTAGGGATACCTATGATTGAAATCAATCATTTGCAGGCTCATGTATTGGCTCATTTTATAAAAGATGCTCCAGACGATACAGATCAGCCTTCTTACCCGTTTCTATGTTTACTTGTTTCCGGTGGAAATTCCCAGATAATTAAAGTAAATGCCTATAATGATATGGAAGTTATAGGACAAACTATTGATGATGCCGCAGGGGAAGCATTCGACAAATGTGCAAAAGTAATGGGGCTGGGTTATCCGGGCGGACCGGTCGTAAACCGACTGGCAAACGAAGGCAATCCGCAGGCCTTTACTTTTAATAAGCCTCATATCCCCGGATACAACTATAGTTTCAGCGGACTGAAGACTTCATTTCTTTATACTTTACGTGATTGTTTGAAGGATGATCCGGATTTTATTGAAAAAAACAAACCAGATCTTTGTGCATCTTTGCAGGCTACTGTAATTGATATCCTGATGTCAAAATTACGCAAAGCTTCAAAAGATCTGAATATCAAAGAGGTAGCAGTAGCCGGAGGTGTTTCTGCGAATACCGGTTTACGGGATGCCTTTCACGATCATGCGAACAGATATGGATGGAAAATCCATATCCCGAAATTTGCCTACACAACAGACAATGCCGCTATGGTTGCTATAACCGGATACTATAAGTATATGGATAAGGATTTCTGTGCAATGGATGCTGCTCCGTTTTCCAGAGTAGTATTGTAAAAAGTAAGCAATATGAATGTAGAGATTATTACCATTGGGGATGAATTGCTGATTGGGCAGGTTATTGATACCAATTCAGCATGGATTGGCCAGACACTTGGCAATGAGGGATTTCGCGTTGTTTGGAGAACAACAGTTGGCGACAATGAACAGGATATGCTGGATGCATTTGATGCCGCGATAAAACGGGCTCAGATCGTATTAGTAACAGGTGGAATCGGACCAACTAAAGACGATATTACAAAACAGACGTTGTGTAAGTATTTTCAAACCAAAATGCGTTTCTCTCAGGAGGTTTACGACAATATAGAAACTCTTTTCTCTAAAAGTGGTAAAGTCATGAACGAGCTTACCCGTAACCAGGCATTGGTCCCGGTAGATTGTACTGTTATACAAAACAAGGCAGGTACGGCTCCGGTTACATGGTTTGAACGAGACGGTAAGATTCTGGTTTCTATGCCCGGAGTCCCTTACGAAATGAAATGGATTATGAGTAACGAAATAATCCCGCGTCTTAAAAGGCAATTCTTGCAGGATGTGTATATAAAGCACCATACTTGCTGGGTAAAAGGTTATACAGAATCAATGCTGGCGATAAAGCTTACCCAGTTTGAAGAGGAATTGCCCGATAGCATTAAATTGGCTTATTTACCCCAGCCCGGAATTATTCGTTTGCGTCTTTCTGCCTATTGCGAAAGTGAATCGCAGGCCTTACATCATATAACAGATCAAGGGGTAAAACTAAGGGAGTTATTAGGCGAGAGCATTATTGTTGAAGAAGATAAACCTGTACAGGAATTAATAGGAGAGCTGCTTAAAAATAAGAGTTTAACTTTGGGAACTGCCGAAAGTTGCACGGGTGGCCGAATTGCCAGTCTTATTACATCCATGCCCGGCAGCTCCGATTATTTTGTAGGAAGCGTGGTTTGCTATGCAAATCACGTGAAGGAACAGATGCTTGGAGTTCAAAAAGATGTTTTGGAAAGAGAGGGTGCTGTTAGTAAGGAAGTAGTAGAACAAATGGCCTTAGGAACACTAAACGCTTTGGAGTGTGATTGTTCCGTTGCTACATCGGGTATTGCAGGTCCTGGGGGTGGTACTACCGAAAAACCGGTAGGTACTGTTTGGATAGCAGCAGCGTATAAAGATAAAGTCCGATCCGAAGTATTTCATTTTGGGACCAACAGAGAGCAGAATATGTTACGGGCCAGCAACATGGCATTACTAATGCTTCTGGATTTATTGCAATAACAAGTTTTAATATCCGGTCTCCTCTATTTTGGAGGAGATTCGGGTAATAGCTTCATTCAGTTTTTCTTCAGGAATGATTGTGTTAAAGTCACCCCAAAAGTTTTCGTCATAAGAGAAATTGGTTTCAGCAAAAACTGTCCTTGTTGGTAAAATTTCATTTTTTGTAAAACGAGTTACTTGCTCTGTGTCTATTTTACAGGTCACCATTTCAAACCAGGTATGTAGTTGAGATGATCCAAATAAATGTTTCTTCCTTTTTACCTTGAAATCCAGATCACCCCGGATATGATTTACATAATACTTGCCATTTAATTGCTTATAAGAAACGGTATAGCGGACCGATTGCGGTTCGAGTTCGTAAAACCGGCTTTTCTTTACGATTAACATATCAGCCGCTTTTTTTATGTGTGCCGGATTAATTTCAAAATTAACACGTAACAAAGCCTTATTATTGGCGTCGATGAATAATTCACCCCGATATAGAGGAGCATCCAGTCCTTTATCTTGTTCGAATGAAATAACATGTGCCAGACGATCTTCTATAACTGTTAGATCTGTTTGGGTATAGTTGTATTTTGCCATCCCGTCCAACAATAAAAAATCAGGAATGTTTTTTACCAGATCAAGCATTAGTGAAGCATTGATTCCGGATTTCATTTTCAATATAATTGTATCAGTCACAGCCTCATCTACGATACGTCTCATTTTTAAAAGTTTAACCTGATCTGCTGCGGATGGATGATTGTATTCTGTTTTGTAGATTTTAAAAACAGCCTCAGAGAGACTTACGAATTTGTTTTTGTGCTCGATTCCTTCTCTGTAGAAAGAGGTGTAGTAGGAGGGTTGATCTGGGTAGTTTTCACTGATTTGTTCAAGCATTCCTTTTATTATATTAAGCGGATTATCCAGGCTTATTACAATTTCCTGGATTGAAACAACGCGTGGGTCCAGATAAATCTGCGTATTGTTTCCGTTTAATAGTTCAACATGCAGATCTACCGGCTGGTATCCAACATGTGAGATATGAATAGTTTCGTTACGCAGGGAGTCCGGAAGCTTAATTCTGAAAGCTCCGTTCTGATTGGTAATAGTTCCTATGGACGTATTGCGAACATTTATGGAAGCAAAAGGGATAATATCCTCATTTAATCTGTCGTGTACGGTCCCTTCTATTATAATATTAGATACTGAATCGGACTGGATTGGCTTTGCACGCACATATTTAAGTGTATCAGAGGGGATATAAAGTAAGATGTGTCTGCCAATAATACGCATTCCAAGCTTATTATTGCCTGTAATCCGTAGAATTGCTTCCCGTGTTGTATAGTTTCCTTTAGAGATTTTTCCTTTTTGTTCATTGTTGACCACTTTGCTATCGTATATAAAAAGATAGTCGGTCCGGTCCGTTATAAGATTCAGCAACTGATAAATAGATCCTTTGCTTTTTGGTAAATGAATGCGCTTTTCCAGTATATCACTTTCCTGTGCAAATAGAGGAAGTACTAACAGACTTAGTACGAACCCTTGCAGCAGATGGAATAATATAGAGGTTAACAGCTTCATTTTAGTAATATATTAAGGAGCTGATATTACCAAGGTATCCGCTTTTTCTTCACACTTAAGACCTAAAGCAAGGCAAATAAGTTCTGTCATGGACGAGGGTGAATTATCAAAAAAGCTAACGGTAAGCCTCCTGTTTTCAAGTTCGGCAGATGCCAAAGATATAGGTTGCGAGGCAGTACGATTAATTACCCGAACAATGTTAGCCAGCGACTCATCTTTAAAATGTATTCGTTCGGTATAACGGGCAAACTGATCTACGTCTTTTGTCAGGCTTTTTTGTAATTCTTTCCGGTGCAAAGTAATTGTTTCCCCGGCTTTAACAAACGAGCTTTCGCCCCCTTGAAGGAGAGTAACTTTTACTACCCCTCGCTGAACAGAAAGTTCAAAATTATCTTTCCCCGTGCTTTTAACGTTAAATGCAGTACCCACTACTTCAATAGTCGTGTATTTTGTTTCAATCAAAAAAGGACGTTTCTTGTTCCCGCTTACATCAAAAAGAGCATTACCATCCAATTTTACTAATCTTTGGTCAGTTTCAAAATGCTCAGGATAACTTAATGTGGCATTCTGTGCGAGATATACAATTGACCCATCTTCAAGGGTCGTTACCAATGTATTATCTTCAGCTCCATTTTGAAGGGTAAGGAGAGATCTGTCGGCCCCGTCATAAAGAAGCCATATACCAAGGGCTCCGCAAAGGCAAAGGAGTGCAATGGCAGCTGCCATACTAATAAAAGCAGGCCTCAAGGTTCGTCGTACGGGTTGGGCCGGAATCAATTCTTCCTGCTCCAGTCTCGAATACAGCGAACTCCATGCTTCGTCTGTATGCACTGTTTGGTTCATATGTCCGTTTACTTGTGTCATTTTACTTTTCTTAATAGGCATTGATATAACATTCTATCTCTTTTCGCAACGCTTGGAGCGCTTTGGTCATTTCGGCTTCAATTGTTTTAACCGAAAGAGAGAGTTCTGCCGAAATATCCGAATACTTTTTACCTTCAAACCTGTGCATACAGAATATGCGTCGACGGCGATCTGGTAATTTATTAATAGTACGGTTTATCCGTTCTTGTAACTCTTTATACTCCAAAGAATCTAATGGCGTAGGAGATTGTTCTTCAGTATCATCGTTCAACCTTTCTTCTCTGTATTTTTCCCTGATAAACAAGTGCTCTATATATTGCAGCGACTTGTTTCGTACGGCTCCGTAAAGATAGGCTTTTACCGACTGAAAAACAGGTAATTTATCTCTTTCCTTCCAAAAGATATAAAACAGGTCCTGAACAATTTCTTCAGCAATTTCCATTCGATGAACGTAGCTAACAGCGTAGCGGCATAAAGGCTCGTAATAGAGCCGGAATAGCCCTTCGTAAGCCTTTATGTCGCCCTCCTTTATTTTACTTATCAGAATCAGATCGTTCAGCATGCTGCTTATTTATTTGAAAAGACTTTCAAATATAAGAAAAGTTAGGATTATTTATTCCTGTTGTTTCCTTAATTTATTTGCAGCTTTGTCTAATGATTCTGTAGGTTCAATAATATTATAGGAACCCCAGAAGTTTTCGTCTCTGAAATCGCTGACTTTATCGGATAGCGACTGACTTGATTTGAATGACATCTTGTATGGAATTGCAGTTACTGCCTGATCTTTGCTATCCGTTACAACCATTTCGGAAACCATGGAATAGTTGGTTGAGAACAGACGGCGCTTCCAGTCACATTTGAATCGTACTTCGTTTCGGATATAGTTCAGATAGCTTCTTCCATTTACCAGCTTGTAGGTTACCAAAAATGATACTTCGATCGGACGGAAGCGTAACCCTGCCGGTTTCTTTTTAAGAATGGCGGTTGTTGCTTTATCCTTGTCTTCCATATTCAAATTAAATTCGGCTCTTGTAAAGGCAAGGCTTTCCTTGTCTATATATAACTTACCATAATGTAGCGCATAAGGCAGAATTGCCTGAGGCTTGAAACTGATTACATATTGCGGACGATTGTCTACTACTGCAGCTTCTTCCATATGGAAATTAAAGTAACTTAGTGTTTCTTTGGATAGCAATATATCCGGGTTCTTTACTATGTCAACATAGAGTGATAGATTCGGACCGCCCAACAGTTTAACGATAAGCGTATCGCTTGCTTTCTGACTTAGTAAGGTCCGGCCTTTAAAGATCTGAACGCGGTCGCGGGATGCATCTTCTGTGTATGATGTCTTGTAGATGTCAATAATGGCTTCGGAAATGTTTATGTAGCGTTTTCCTTTCTGAGCTGTTTCTCTGTAAAAACCAGTAAGTAAGGTAGGCTTCTTGCTATAGTTAGCTCCGATGTGATCCATCGCTTCTTCTACAATCATCCTGGGATCATGAGCTCTTACAACCACTTCTTCCAATACATTGGCATTTTGAGCAAGCAGGTAATTGCCCTCAGTCATGTCTTCTCCAGTCAAAGCAATCCGATAATTGTAGTAACCTATGTGAGAGATTTCTACCACCTTAGCGTTCAATGAGTCTTGTACTTTGATGGAGAATTCTCCGTCAGAGTTTGTGATCGTTCCAACATTTGTTCCAGGCACGGAAATGTTAACGTACTCCAGACGTTTTTTTGTTTTCTGGTCTTTTACTGTTCCGCTTACCGTAAAGTAATTACCTTCTTCCTGAGCCTGCAACGGACTAAAACTGACGAGCAAAAAAGCAGCCATTAGATAGCCCAATAAGTGATTAATCCTGGTTTTCATATTTGTAAGATTTTAATGTGAATAACTTTTTATAGTTGCTTGTACTTATAAGATCGTTCACATATAAAATACCCTACGAAAATATTAAAAAAAATAATGTAAAAAGGGTATATGCCTGAATGGAAGGCATATACCCTTTGTTTTTATATTTAAATTTCTTTTAAATCAGTTTACAAACCGTTGCTGCCACTTCTTTAATTAGGTCGGAGGGGGCGAGCTTAATTTGTAATCCACGCTGCCCGGCACTTACGTAAATGAATGAGTATTCCAAACAGGTTTCGTGTATAAAGGTTGGAAAATGTTTTTTCATTCCAATGGGCGAACAGGCTCCCCGTATGTAACCAGTTGTTGCGAGTAATTCTTTCATAGGAATCATTTCACAATTTTTATTACCTGAGACTTTTGCAGCAAGTTTAAGGTCAACTTCTTCATGACCAGGAATTACACATACAAAGAAACCGGCTTTATCCCCTTTGAGAACTAATGTTTTGAAAACGTGATTTACGTCTTCTCCCAATTGTTCGGCAACATGAATAGCGCTCAAATCGCTTTCATCCACCTCATAAGGAATAAGCTGGTAATCAATCTTGGCTTTATCAAGTAGTCTGGCTACATTGGTTTTGTTGATTTTCATTTTATAATCCTTTCATTGATAGTTGAACACGTTTACGTACAAGGTCTACGCTTTGTACTTTCACTTTCACATGCTGGTGCATACTTACTACCTGTGTAGGGTCGCTGATAAAACGATCCGCCATTTCCGAAATATGGATCAGCCCATTCTCTTTAATTCCAACATCAACAAAGCAACCGAAGGCAGTTATATTTGTAACTATACCGGGTAAAACCATTCCCTCTTTCAGATCTTCCAGTTTTTTCACATTGGGATCGAATTCAAATACTTTGATGGTCTGGCGAGGGTCGCGTCCCGGTTTATCAAGTTCTTCCATGATATCGGTAAGGGTTGGTAGTCCTATATTGCCTGTAACGTATTTTCCCAGATCCAGTTTCTTCTTTAATTCTTTGTTGGTGATAAGATCAGACACCGTACATCCCAGATCCTTTGCCATCTTTTCCACGATAGAATAGCTTTCGGGATGGACAGCCGAATTATCAAGTGGATTCTTTCCATTAGTGATGCGAAGAAACCCCGCTGATTGCTCGAATGCCTTTTCTCCCATGCGGGGAACTTTCAGTAATTCCCGGCGCGAAGCGAATGGTCCGTGTTCTGCACGGTAGGTAACAATATTCTGTGCCAGAGTCGGACCAAGACCAGAAATATAGGTTAGCAAATGTTTGCTTGCCGTATTGACATCAACACCTACTAAGTTTACGCAACTTTCCACTGTTAGATCAAGGCTTTTTTTCAGAGCACCTTGTTCCACATCGTGTTGATATTGTCCGACTCCTATGCTTTTGGGATCAATCTTTACAAGTTCTGCCAACGGATCCATTAGCCGGCGACCAATACTTACGGCGCCTCGTACAGTTACATCGTATTCAGGAAATTCTTCTCGGGCTATCTTCGATGCAGAATAGATGGATGCTCCGTTTTCGGAAACAACAAATACCTGTACTTTTTTGTCGTAGCGGATGCCTGTTATAAACTCTTCTGTCTCGCGGCTGGCTGTACCATTTCCAATGGCAATAGCATCGATGGCATAGGTACTTACAAGCTGAGCTACTTTAGCGGCAGCTTTTCCTTTTTCGTTCTGGGGCGGGTGAGGATAAATGGCTTCGTTATGCACTAAATTTCCCTGCGCATCCAGACAGACAATTTTACATCCGGTACGATATCCCGGATCCACACCCAATACGCGCTTTTGTCCAAGCGGAGCTGATAGCAGAAGCTGACGAAGATTTTCCGAAAACACCCGGATGGCTTCTTCGTCCGCTTTCACTTTGCTGAGATTGGCATATTCTGTTTCGATCGAAGGCTTTAATAAGCGTTTAAAGGAATCAGTAACAGCTTCTTCAACCTGAGTCGAAGCATCCGAATTTCCTTTTACAAACTTTCGGGTAAGCCTTTCCATACAACCTTCGGTGTCGGGCGAGATAGATACCCGTAAAAATCCTTCTGTTTCTCCCCTGCGCAGAGCAAGTAAACGGTGAGATGAACAACGGTTTAATGGTTCGCTGAAATCAAAATAGTCACGGTATTTGCTTCCTTCTTCTTCTTTTCCTTTAATAACCTTCGAGGAAATAACAGAGGTGCGAGCAAAGAAGTTTCTTACCGTGTTACGGGCTTGCTCATCTTCATTTACCCATTCGGCAATAATATCGCGGGCTCCCTGAAGAGCATCCTTAGCATCCTTAACTTCACCTTTGATATAAGAAATGGTTGCTTTTTTTATATCTTGTGTAGCTTGCATCATAAGGAGAGTAGCCAATGGCTCCAATCCTTTTTTACGGGCAATTTCTGCTTTCGTCTGACGTTTCGGTTTGAAAGGAAGGTAGATATCTTCCAGTTCGGTGCTGTCCCACGATGCCTCAATTCGTTTTTTTAGTTCGGGGGTAAGCTTGTTTTGCTCCTCGATAGACGACAAGATGGTTTTTTTTCTTTTCTCTAACTCTGTTAGTTTGTCGTACTGGTCTTTTATATCACCAATCTGAACTTCGTCCAAAGCTCCGGTAACTTCTTTACGGTACCGGCTAATAAAAGGAATGGTTGCGCCTTCATCCAGAAGTCCTATAGTTTTTTCTATCTGACGCGCAGAGATACCAAGCGTTTTAGAAATTAATGAGTTGAATATTTCAGTCATCTGTTATAGTTTTATTGTTTCGTCTGCCAGCAAAGTCAATGTGTCTGGCTGATGCGAAACAAAGATAATAGTTTGTTTATTGATTTCATGGAGCTTTCGGATTTGCTGAATGATCCGGGCGGCAAGTGGTTCGTCCAAACCCTTGAATGGCTCGTCCATTAGCAACAAAGACGAAGGGAATGCCAATGCTCTGGCAATGGCTATTCTTTGCTGCTGACCGTAACTCATGGTATCCGGATGGTGGTGTGCCACCTCCTCAAGTTCCATAAGTTTGCAAAAGTGACTGGCAATTTCATTTGCCTTTTCTTTTGTGTAAAAGGAGGCAAGAGGTAATGCTATGTTATCCAATCCTGTAATTTGGTTTACCAGATAAGGTTCCTGAAACACAGAAGCAATTCCATGAGTGTCTGTCCTTTCTATTTTGCCTGCCGTAGGTTTTAATGTACCGTTAATGATGTTCAGCAATGTAGTCTTTCCCCAACCCGAGGGGGCAGAGATGCCATATATGCGTCCCTTTTCAAATTGATGGGAAAAATCTTTCAGTACCGATCTTTTACCGTAACTGTGACTTATCTTCGTCAAAACAATCGCTTGAGTAGCTTGCGTTTCATGTAAATTATCTTCTGCTTTGTATCGTATGGGGTAGGAGATACGGCTTAAAGCATCCAAACCTCTGTCGAATACAAAACTAATAGCAACAGCAATCAATGTCCATGCCAGTAATTCCGGCACTTCTATAAAGTTTTGAGCCCGTTTCATTTCACTCCCTATACCTAAAGGACACTGCGACAATACTTCGCCCATAATAATGGCACGCCATCCAAAGCCTGCTGCCGACGCAAGTCCGCTGAAAAGGAACGGTTTTAATTGCGGATACACAATCTGGGTAAAGTGGTTTACTCTGTTAATCTGAAATACATGTCCCATTACAGATAGTTCAGGACGGAGATGCAGTAGTCCTTTCGTTAAGTTTTCGCTTAGAAGCGGAAACATGGTAAGAAATGCTATAATAAATGGAATCTGTTCCGGTTGCAAAAATAGTAAAGCAAGAAGGATAAAGGAGATAACGGGAACAGAACGCATGAGCGTGAGCAACGGTTTAAATAGCCCGTAAACGTTTTCATTGCGGGCAAAAAGCAGAGCCGTACACATGGCCAATACTCCGGAAAGGATCAAGCCGGCTATTCCTCGTCCAAGTGTAGCTAATACGGAAAGGTAAAAGTTGGCAGATAGTATCAGGGATCCCAAGGTTACGACTAAGTCGGGCACTCCGGGAACAAGCGCCGGCTTGTTTACCATAAGTGCCAAGCCTTCCCAAGCCAGGAACATAATTCCAATGGAGAAAGCCATTTGTATGTTTTTTTTCAATCTGCGCATACTACAAATGTTGAATCAGGCAGATGTCCGCCAATTGCCTTGGGTTCATATTGCAGAATTATTTTCAGCAGAGACGAAACAGCTTCTTTAGCCTCGCATGCGGGTACATAATTGATTCTGCACCGTTTAATACTGCTTTTCGAGAGCATTCCTTTACCAAAAACTTTCCTTTCTTCCATAATTCTTATGGCTTGTTCGGGGTTGTCGACGGCAAATTTACACGACGCAGCTAGTAACTTATCTATTTCTTTGCGAAATTTTGCGAGTTTTGGACTAAATACAACGGCCGTCTGGGCAAACCCGGGCGAATCGGGCAGGGGGCGATTAAGGTCGGCCAGAATCTTAAGTGTGGAATCTTTTGCCAATGCCATACTTACGAAAGGTTCACTTAGTACGGCAGTTTCAACGGTCCCGGTTTGTATCCCCATCATTATATCGCGGGCCGATCCAAATGTATAGTTTAATTTCGGTTGCCAGCTTTTATGTTTATCCAGATAGTAACGTGTAAGAATATCAGGCGATGTACCACTACCGAAAAGATGCAACATGGTTGCTGAAGAATCACGACCTACCAAATAAAGTGTTCCCCACAAAGGACATCCAAGAAGGGGATAAGTAACACCTTTGTTGTAAAGATTTACAGCACTTATCATGGGCAGAACAGCAATGTCAGCCTCCCCCTTAATGAGTTGAGCCTGTATTAATTCCGGAGAATCCACAACCTCTGTCTGCAATACCATACCATCGATAACAGGCTGCGATTCCATTAATTGGGCAAAGGCTATGGACGAAGGTCCTCTTAAAAGTTTCAATCGTAAGGTATTGCTGTTTTTCTGTGTGTTATTGCAAGCACACAGAAAGCAAAGTAATATACAAAGATGAATCTTCATTGTTCAGAATGTTTACTGCAAATGTAGGAATAATTGTTGTACGGTCGGGAAAAACGCATAAATTTGCCTTTATTAAAAAATTAAGAATGGCAGATATATTTAACGACAAAGTCTACGATAGCTTTGTTTTCGAAAAACAGAGTATACCCGGCAATACATTATCCGGGAAAGAGTTTAACGGGTGTACTTTTATCAATTGCGATTTCTCTGATTGTAAATTATTGGATTGCGATTTTATCGACTGTCATTTTGATACATGTAATTTAAGTAACGCTAAATTAGGAAATACCGGATTAAAGGTAGTTGCTTTTGTAAATTGTAAGTTAATCGGAATAGATTTCACCGATTGCTCGGATTTCCTGTTTGCTGTCCAATTCGATAAGTGTGTTCTTGACTATTCATTCTTTTTGAAAAAGAATCTGAAGAAAACATTTTTTCTGGATTGCTCGATCAGGGAAGCCAATTTTAGTGAATCCAATTTAACCGATGCCCGTTTTCAGGGATGTGATTTGCATCAAACTGTTTTTGAACGGACCAATCTTCATAGTGTGGATTTCAGAACGGCATCCAATTACTCCATTAATCCTGAGGCGAATAATATAAGGAAAGCCAGATTTTCTTATCCAGCCGTATTGGGCTTGCTCGATAAATACGGTATAATCGTGGTATAATCTATTTTCTTTTTATTTGTCTTATTTTTTATGTTTTTTCCAATATTCATCTACGGATGTTTTAACCTCCTTATGCAGCAACAGAATTCCCAACAGGTTGGGGAGAGTCATGAGTGCTATGGATACGCCCGAGAATATCCAGATAATTGTTGTATCTGTAAACGAAGCAAAGAAGAAGCCAATCACATAAATTACATGATAGGTACGAACATATTTGCTTCCCCAAAGGTAGGTAACAGCTCTGTCTCCGTAGTACGACCAGGAGATGGCAGTCGAAAAGGCAAACATAAGTAACGAAAAGGGAATAATGTACTGCCCCCAGTCTCCGAAAAATCCTTTTTTAAAAGCTTCGGTGGACAGGGGAGCCGAGTGAAGCAACGATTTTCCTTGTACAGTAATTGGATGGCTTTTAATTATAGGCAAACTAATTTTACCGTTTTTTACCGTCAGTTCGCCGCTGAAAAGTTCTTTTCCTTGTTTGAATAGAACATCGTCTGCAAAAGAGCGGGAATGAAGTAGCGTGACTGGTGTAGTTAGTTGTCCGTTTTTTATTTCAATCTTTCCATCGTAAAGAGGTAAAAGCTTATCTCCTGTTATGTGTTTTGCTACGGCGAACTTGTCTACTGCATTATCTTCGTTATATTTGTTGGCAAGTAAAACCATATCAGTTTGCTGAAATTGGTTTTCATATTTATTAGACCAGGTTCCGGAAGATAACAAAACCATACCGGTAAGCATACATATGACAATAGTATCGATAAAAGGTTCAAGGAGTGCTACCATTCCTTCGGAAACCGGTTCTTTTGTCTTGGCTGCTGCATGTGCAATAGAAGCCGATCCTTGGCCTGCTTCGTTGGAAAAGAGTCCCCTGTTAACACCTCGGTTAAATGCCAGAGATACACTTGCTCCTAAAAAACCGCCTGCGGCAGAAGATCCATTCAGTACGTTGTTAAATAATATACCAAACGAAGGTATAATGTTATCGTAATTGTATATAATCACACTCAATGAGCCTAAAAAATAAATTATGGCCATAAAAGGAACAAGCTTCTCTGTTACTTTGGCTATACGTGTTATTCCTCCAATAATAATTAAACCGAGCAATACGGAAAGGATGGCTCCACTTATGTATAGAGGAATGTTGAACGACGAAAACATGGCATTGGATATGCTGTTTATCTGGGGCAGACTCCCTGTCCCGAATGATGAACTAATTGTGGCTAATGCAAAGATTACAGCAAGCCATCGCATATGCAATCTGTTTTTCATATAATACATCGGTCCACCCGATATAGATCCTTTTTCTGTTGTTTCACGGTATTTATGCGAAAGAGTTACTTCAACCATCTTTGTTGTCATACCCAGAAAGGCGGTTATAAACATCCAGAATAAGGCCCCCGGCCCTCCTAAATGTACAGCCAGGGCTACGCCGGCGATGTTTCCTGTGCCTACAGTGCCAGATAGTGCGGTTGCAAGCGATTGAAAGTGAGATGTGTCGCCTTCATCGTGTTTGTTGTCGTATTTTCCTGAAACTACTTTTAACGCGTGCCGGAAGTATCGTATCTGAGGAAATCTTAGATAGAGGGTAAAAAACAAACCAGTACCTAAGAGTAATAGTACAAACCATTGTGACCCGCCAATATAAGAGTCGATTAGAGATAGAATATTGCTTATTTCTTGCATAAATCAACTATTTTGATTTAAATCGTTTCGCAATGTAAGAAATAATCTGTTAATAGTGATTTTTTTGACAAAAATATCATAGAGTTTGATAATAAACGAAAGCAATCAAATTAGCATCTGGTTCCACATTCTGTCAGCTCACAGCACTCGGATTCGGTTTCAAACTCAATGGTGGCATGGTGAATATGGTGGTCAGAGCAGCGTGTTTTAATCTCTTCTTTTATCACCTGTTGTTCATCCAGTGTGGTTAAGGGATGCACTACTGCGTGTAAAGTAAGAATATTTTCTTCTCCGTCCAACGTCCATAGATGCACATCGTGTATGGAGTATACATTTTTTACGCTCCTTATTTCCTGCTCTAGTTCTTTTAAATTGACATCGTACGGCACTTTTTGAAGTAATATTCTAAAAGTGCCTTTCAGGTTACGATATACATTGGTAAGAATCCATATGCTTATTCCTATAGATAAGAGTGGATCAAGAATAGGCAGATTAACAAAATGCATTACGATACTTACCACGAGTACCGCTATCCATCCCAAAACATCTTCCATCATATGGAGAGAAACAGCCCGCTCGTTCAATGTCGTCCCTTTTTTTAACCGTAAAACAGCTGCCCCGTTTACCACTATTCCCAATATGGCCAATAGGAGCATTCCGGTTGCATCGGGAGTTTGTGGTTCGATTATGCGTTCAATACATTCTTTGATTACTACGATTGAACCAGCGAGTAATATTACTGATATAAAAATAGCTCCCATCAGCGAAAACCGTTTGTATCCGTAAGAATAGAAATTGTCGCTTCGCTTCTTGGATATTTTCTGCAAATACCAGGCAATTCCCAGCGAGACCGAGTCTCCAAAGTCGTGAAGTGCATCCGAGAGGATGGACACACTGTTTGTATATATACCTCCTATAAGCTCTACGATTGCGAAGATGAAATTTAAGAAGAAGGCAACTTTTATGTTTCCGGTCGAGGTGTCGTGTGTATGATGGTCGTGTTCCATTGTTTTATTCTTTAGCATATAAAACAGCTATTTGGGCTTTATTGTTACAAATTGTATGAAAAAATCTTTAATTCGTTGTTATTTCAACCACAGAACAGGCTTCTTGTTTTTCCTTATATCTTTAACTTGTCAAAGATATATCTTTTGATGTTTTAAATTATATAAATGAAATTTCAAAGATATAGGACTTTTTGGCCAGTCTTACGTAGAGAGGATATACTCTCTTGGGATTAAATTTGGTTCTTCGTCACTTTAGGTGCAAGCTATTCAGCTAAAATCCTTTATTTACAGGTATTTCAGCTGTTTTTTTGTGTTGAATATTATGCTTAGTTATCTATAGTCATGATGTTGTCAAAAGCCGTGATAAAGGGACAGTTCCATAGAGATTTCATACGACATCTAAAATCAAGTAATACAAATATCATATCTCCCTGATT
>Ga0074193_1000154_pt1 | contig 127835 bp, 79 predicted proteins | sample EPASupsiteHSE605_FD_64523 | JGI IMG/M metagenome (GOLD analysis project Ga0074193, IMG submission 64523) | Bioremediated contaminated groundwater from EPA Superfund site, New Mexico - Sample HSE6-05 | ecosystem: Environmental > Aquatic > Deep subsurface > Groundwater > Contaminated ... | reverse complement strand
GTTACTATGTGTAATTCATTTGTTAATAATCAATTTGAAATCAAATGTACAAGTTCATTTTCTCCTTGTTACATTGATTTCGTTTATTCTAATGAAGATAGATCTGAAGAATATCAATAATGTGTTTATTACAAACATTGGAATCATCGTGCTGATCGTGGTATGATATCATATAATACAATACTAATTGAATAAATCTTCAATGTTGGCTTTCTTTGTTAAATCGAGTTTGATGACAGGCTCTTCATCATCATCAATAGATAAAACCGAAATTGACGGAGATTCAGATTTGCTGGATGCTTTAGGCAACGGAATCTCTTCATCTGTAATCACAATACTGTTTTCATTCTTCATAATCCTTAAAGGTTCAACAATATTCCCTTCAAATTTGTTTTCAACGGAGATTATTGATCTAATTGAGTTTTGAATTTTTTTCAGACGAGATATAATCTCTTCAGTATCAAAATCATTTATTGATGATCTGAATTTGGAAATTTCCACACACAAAGATTCCCTCATATCCTTGGTTTCCCAAGAGTTATTCCCATTTGAAAGCATTTTAAAAGCTAACTCGCTTTCTTTATGAAAATTGTCTAAATGAGTATGAAATACGCAGTTGAGTATATCAAATTCATTTTCAGACTTCAATATCTCTTCCTTTAATGTGAATAAAATAGATATACACATAAAATATATAAAATCTGGAGAAGGATAGAATAATAATATAGTTGACCAAAGATTATTAACTTGGTTATCGTCAAATATTGTTGAAAATAGAATCTTAATCCACTTTGTCATGTACTGTCTTGAGTCAATATTAAAATTGCTTAATTGTTTGTATATTTCAGGGAAATATTTTGAAAGCATTGTGCTTTGTATTTCGTAAGCTTTCTCTTGAACCAAAGAAGGAACATTAATCTCTTCTGAAGGTATGATTAGAGGATACATCATTTTCATGAAACTATTATAGACCCAAAAGGCATCAGATTCTGCATATGATTCATTGAAAAGTATGGAAAATGCTTCGGTTCCATTTGATGAATCATTCATCTCTCCGAACAAAAGTTGATAAACTCTGCATGCTATATAGTGATTTTCTTGGTAATAAGACACATTTTCATTGTAACGAATGTGTAAAAACAAAATGTTAATACATGGTTGTCGATGATGCTCAGTGCCTTCTCCAGAAAAATACCTATCAACATCTGATTTGATAGTGGTTATTAAAGCATTATCTTTGTGATACTGATTCCATAATGAATCTTCTGATTGATTAAGAGGGTCTACCTCATTTGTATTCTCTGGCCTAATAAAGTACTTTTCGGATATTCTTTGATATTCTTTTCGCTTTTCCTCAACAAAAGGAATCCATTCATCTGCAGACACCGTTCCTTTTCCAAATTGCGGGAAAAAAAGCAAATAAAACTTCCAAATAGAAGATGTGATTCCTAGGTTGTCTATTTTATGCAATTTTATTTGCTCACTGAGAGAAGGCTCAAACCCTGTTCCCTCTGGAAAGATGCTGAGAAAATTGCTTTCTTGGGTTTTGCTCATCATAACAAATGACAGTTTACTCCGGGTCTTTCGACAAATATAGGCCTTTCATTGCTCCTGAGAGCTCTTTAATCAACGAATCTTGCTGTCCTTTGTATATTTGGTATGATTGGATAATCGATTGCAGTTGTTCGTTTGCTTTTCGGAGTTCTAGTACCTCCCTTTGCGACTGTGTCATTTGAGATGGGCCTAGTGTCATCGAAAGGAACTCTGTAGACTCAACGAAATATCCAAATGATCTGCAATCTGTTGGGAAAGACAAAGATATCCCAAATGGTGGAATAGAGAGTTTAATGTGAACTTCTGGATTGGCAATTCCGTCAGTAGAAGGATCGTTAGTTTTCAAACTTGATATCGACATTATTGGAATGACAATGGACTCAAAAGCCGGGCATACGCCCAATGGTTTTATGATGTATTGTTGTAAATCGTATGTCAGATATATTACTGCGTTGAACTCGATTGGAGAAAGCATTTTTACTTCAAATCCATCTCTTGCTTTTTGAATTTTGAGTTGTGTAGACAAAAACCTATTATAATCAGAAGAAAGATCCATTTCGTGAATTGGTCCAGCAAAAATGGAAGAAAAGCTCAGAGAACTCATTGAGTTTTCGCTTTCTCAGGATCAAGAAATGATTAATTCCGCTACAAACGGTCTTCAAGTGTTTATTAATGATTTAGGATCGATTCCTCTTTTTTTTTCATTATATTTTGAATCTAATGAGTTTCGATTTCGTCATGCTTGCCTTATATACAATTACAAAGTAATAAACTCTAATATTAAAGAAATTAATAATGATTTGCAGGTACTGATTAAAGAGAACCTTGTCTATTTGCTTTCTATTCCAGTTAATGAGATTAGTTATGAGGCAGTATCACAAATGATTGAACTTGTGTATCATCACTTTCAAGGGAAATGGTCAGAATTAATCATTCATTTGTTCACTAACTTTAAAATATTCCCTGAACTATGTTCAAAAATATTTGCTCATATAAGTCCGCATCTTCATAGTGGCTTTTTTGAAGAATCCTTAAGTAATTTATCTGAAATAATAGAATATTTCCTATTCCATGAGAGTCATTCAGTTCAAGTCGGAGGCGTTGTTATGTTTTCTATATTTGTTTCTAACATTGATTTTGATGAAGAAGAGTGTGAAAATGATGAAAGCATCTTTTTCTTATCCAGAAAAGTTCATGATAGGTTGCTCCATATTCAAAAGAGTTCGATATATTATAATGATACCAATTTCAACCAAATTTGGGGAGCATTTGGAGATCTTACCCTATCTATCAAATCAAGACCACATTTTATTGTTCAAATCATACATAACTCTTTCGAACTAGCCAAATCAAAAACTTTAACCACAACAAAGAAGAATCAAATAGCATTGTGTATTATTAATGCTTCTGATATTATAGCCGATGATGAAATTGGATTTGTTGTTGTTTTATTGATTGATATTGCCTCATCAACAATTGAAGAAGATGGTTTATTACCGACTGATCAACTTTCTTTATATGAAACTCTAATAACATCTCGTCCAAGAGAACAAATATATCAAGTGATGACAAACCATTTATTTAGCACACTTCAAAATGAATCATTGGTTCACCAAGCTGCTGCTTTGGTAATTTTAAGAGTTCTTTTAACAAACACTCCCGAGTATATTAATCAAGATATTCCAACTCTTGTTTCGGTTTTACATGAAGCTCTATCAACAGGATATCCCATTCTTCTTCAAGCAGCTTGTTCTGTAGCTGAAGTTTTTGGTAATACATTGGCATCAATTGGCCAGTACTGTGCAAATTTATTAATGGACATCATTCCATTGTTAGTCAATGAAGATGTAGGTGTTCGACATCATGCTTTTAATTCTTCATTAATTCTTGCCGAAAAATTGGATTGCAAAATTGATGGTATTTTTGAACATGCATTAGGCTTCTTTTCCGAAATATATCCAGATGATCTCACCCATTATTTTGCAATCTTGGCATATTCAATTGACTTATCCGTCGAAATCGAGGATGAATCTATTGATAAAATATTTATCATTTTTGATCAAATGATTGCAGATTCTGAGAATTTATTGGGGATTGCATCAAGTTTAACGATAGCAGAAGCCATTATTAAGAAAGATGCGGATCAATTTGAATCTGTTTATTCGTTATTAGCTCCATTTATTATTCCAATGATAACATATGATAATGCTGAGGTTGTTTCAATTACTTTGCATTTTTTAGTTTTTATTTGTAAGTATTACTACATCGAAGCTAAAGAGTTATTATCTGAATGCATATCAACCCTACTTGAAAATAGTAATGAGCAGTCTACTATTGAAAGAATACGTAATATATCAATTGAATTCTTTGCTGGATATATCAAATCATTTGCAATTAATGATCCAAGTGATCCGGTTTATATTAATACCATATCAATGATCACAAAATATATGGATGATTTAAGCGAGGAATCAAGAATTTCTTCGATTACATCACTGAAGACTCTTGCTAAGATATTATCTATTGAAGAGAGAAATAATTATATGCAAAAATTATCAGAAATTGTTTTTTCTGATATATCTGAATCAATAATTTCTCTCTCATTAAGATGTTTTTCGAGACTACTTAAAGCTAACAAGGATAACGATGAAAAATCTAATTCAATGGAAATCGCAACAAACTTACTTTCAAGAATAATGAATGGAAACATTCAATTCTTGAATGGCACGAATATTAATGAAGCAGATTCCGTTTCTGTTTTGTTTGTTGGTGTATGTTCGTTAATTTCTTCATTATCTCTTGAAACCTTTCCACTTATTGATGAAGTTATTGGCTTCTTGTTGAATTGGATCAGGTCTCATTCATCATATGACCAATGTAAAGCAATAGGAGCTCTATCTGATTTAGTGCTTCATTCATCTTTCGCTGAGAAATCGGCATCAGAAATTATTGAAGTTGTTTTTTCTTTAATTGAGGATTGTTCTGATCCAAGTTTGCAAGAGAATATTGTTCATTTGTTATGTGTATTCTGTACGATTCATCCTAATTACAATCATTATGTAAGTTCACTCATTGACTCCCTTGTTTTATGGTGGAATAATGGTATGTCAGCAAATAGCGGATATCGAGAACTTTTATCAAATTTATCAGCCCTTTTTATTGTATATGGATGCAATGGAAACTCATTACCAGATAGTTTGCTTATTGATATCATGAAGGTTTTCCCTGATGAGAATAACTCATTAACAGGTCCAATGTGCCAGAACTTGAAAGTCTATTATGAAAGATATCCAGAGATTTCATTGCCAGTTTTATTATCAATAACAATTTCTTTTTCGAAATTGTTATCTCTAGACAGATGCAAACTCGAAAGAATGGGTGTTATAGATAACTTTTTTGATAGCTCTGTATATATATTCAGTGATATTCTGAACAAAAATCCCCAATTTAAACCCGAGATCATGGGAATGTTTAAAAACAATAGAAATAGATTACAAAGAATTCTCTCATTCATAGAATAGCAAGTAAAAACCCTCTGTTTCTCAGATAATCTCAATGAAAATAGAGCCGAAAGGTGACAATGGCACTGTTGAATGAGAACTCTATCTTTGGTTAGTTTTGGAGAGCGATGGGAAGATGGCACTGATCTCGAATATTATTCTTGGAGGAGAAAGTATTGGAGGGATAAATTACATAGAGAAATTCTTCGAGCTGTTTCTTATAGAGATAAAAAAGGGATAAGCGAGCTAATAAGTAAATGTGCATTGGTTAGAAATCCAACCAGAGACCAATACATTACTTCGCAATCAATGATGATGATTGTGGCTGGATTATCAACAGCATTTCCGAATGATCCAGAAATCAAGGAGATTTGTAAAGATTTTTATTACGAACTTCCAGATACGCCGAAGTGTATCCCATATAAGAATATTATAAAGACCAATTCAATTGGGTTCGATCCGATTTCTACGTTTTCACAGGAAGTTGAATCTTTTTCATCGCAATCGGAGCAATCTGGCTTTAGAATCCGTAATTCTCAAGAATTTCACATTGTTAATCGAACAAGCTCAGATCCAAATGACTTGATTGCTGTTTTCAGATGTGATCCAACAATTGATGTTGATTTTTCTTTGATATCCCCTCATCTGCTCGAAACAGACTGGATTCATATCGTTAACAGAGTTGATAGAATACCTTTCGAAATATCTTCATGGGAAACATTGGAGCAGTTACTGATAAAACATTCTGACAGCATCATCCCTCAAGCCTCATCCTATGTAGCATCTTACTGGGTTACATACCATATCTTCGATAGCCAAAAAAATGAACTCAACAAAGTCAAAAAGAGGGTATTCGAACTACTCAACCTTTTGTAATAAATATATTTAACCCCCAGTTTTTTCAGGGTAATTATTTCCCCTTTTATATTTGTAAAAATGGCGGAAGAGCCCCTTTTGAAGATACTCGTCATTGGTGAATCTGCAGTTGGAAAGAGTTGCTTGCTTTTGCGATATACCGAAGGAAAGTTCAGTGACACCTTCATGACAACTATTGGTGTTGATTTCAAAACAAAGGTGGTTCCAATAGATGGAAAAAATGTCAAGCTTCAAATATGGGATACAGCTGGCCAAGAAAAATTCCGAGCAATCACCAAAGCATATTTCCGAGGAGCTAACGGAATTCTTGTCGTTTTTGATCTGTCTAGAAGGGATACTTTCAATAGAACTACAGCGTGGATCGACTCCATTAAGGATTCTGGTGAATCAACTATCGATGTCGTTCTTGTAGGCAACAAGTCTGACCTTCCACATGCTGTTTCACAGGATGAGATCAAGGAGCTTGCTGAGAAATACAACATTCCCTATTTCCAGACATCCGCAAAGGACAATAGCCAAGTCGATAGTGCATTTGAATCTATTGCGAGATTTGCACTCAAAAGGAAAATCGACTCTTCATCAAACCCTCTCAAGAAAAAGGAGCCCCAAGAGGGCAACTGTAGTTGCTAAAAACACCCTTTAGGATGGCAGAACCCATTGTTTTTACATATATTAACGTTCAGTTAAGGAATGGACACGAAAAAGCATGTGTTTTACAATGTGCAACAAAGCGATACTCTTGTTCATATCGCAGTTAAGTTTGATTTAAGCTTGAACTGGATTAGACAAGTTAATCAGCTCATCAGTGATGCTGTTTTTAAAGATGATTGCTTAATTGTAGTTCCGCCTCCAAGTAACTGGGATAATTATTTGAATATTAGAATTGAAGTTAATACAGCTAACGGATCATTTCCAGGGGTATTATCTGTAATTGAAGATATAATTGTTTTTCGGGGAAATAAGAATCTTTATTTCTATATATATTTGTCTGATTTTTTGGAAAGTAGCTTTTTTCCTCATCCATCAGCTGTCTTTATTGGACCAAATCTTAAAGATGCTTCTGATGATTCACTATTTATGCTTCATATTTCATATAAAAAATATGATGGTGATATAGAATATCAATTTTTTATAGCAAAAAAGATTGAACTTGAAGCATTTCATAGATTCCTAAAAAATCGTGTGTATAATTATAGACTAAAGATGGGTTTAATTACCATTCCAATTGAAGAAGTAAAACCAAAGCCAAAGAATCCTATAAAATCCATTTCTCTATTAAATGGGCCCTCTGAAATTCTTGATCAAGATCATATCGAAGAACTTCGATCTGAATTCCCTTACAGATATAAGAACCAGAACTGGCAATTGTTATACTCATTATCTACACATGGTTGTTCATTCAATACATTTTTCGAAAGAACCGTTGGACATGAGCCTTTTCTCATGGTTATCAGGACACACAAAGGAGAATCAATTGGAGCTTTCATATCCAATCCACTGAAAAAATCAAAAGAATATTATGGAAGAGGAGAAACATTTGTATTTAAAACAAATCCATCCCTCGAATGCTTCAAATGGTCTAAGGAAAATAAGTATTTTGTTTCCACATCCAAAGATGAGATTGCCATTGGAGGAGGTGGTTCATCAGCAATCTGGATAGGTGGCGATATGTTCAGAGCTTTTAGTGAGAGCTGTTCTACATTTAATTCCCCGCAACTAACGACAGATATCGAATTTAGAATCATTAATATAGAAGTTTGGCTTATTACTTCACAATAAATTGTTTTTGTATTAGTAATTCACATTTATTTACCAATTTTTGCATTCACAATGGCATCTTTGGCTAACATTACCAACTCATCAATATCCACCCATGCATCAGTAAACAATGTCTTATCAAGACAATCATATGCACATGGTTCAATATCAAAACATTTTTGAAGTGGGACAGAAGTTGTGTTCTGAAATTTATTCTCTTTTGGGGTAAAATATGAGTAATGAAGACCATTAGCCTTTGCTAACTCTCCATACCAATCCCTACACTCTACTTTAAATGGAAATATTTCTATTACAGCTTTTCCTCTATTCATCCAAGTTACATGAGATAGTGCTGCACCATGCGCTGCTATTACCATATCAGCAGATCTAAAGTGGTTAATCTGTTCCTGATATGAGTATTTTTCTGGAGAAAATGCTGTGAAATTGATATGCGGAAACTCGTTTTGTAAACGAGACAAAGCATCGAAGAAATTCACAATTCTCCTCTTCCCATGACGCAATATAAATAAGCAAAGGGGTTTTTCCTTAGGAATTTCTGTTAAGTTGAGATATTTGAAGAAATCATTCTTCATATCTTCAAGATTAGTAATGTTAGAGAAATTAAAATACTCAATTCCTACTTTAGGAGGAGATGAAAGCCTTTCTTTTGGGACGTGAGGCCCATCTTCCATAACTTTTGTGGCTCCCATGAAAACGAATTCATATGTTGCCCATTCTTGAAATACTTCTGGTTTCTTTGGCATAAATACTTCAATATCATTTAATCTTAAAAGATCATATTGGAAAGATTTGCTAAGGAGAGTCACATTCTTATCTTTCCATAAATAATTAACCCAGCCTTGATATAGAGGTAGTATCTGTTCAACAAATCCGTGCCACAAAGAATGTGTGAGGTATCCTGCATCCATGTACATATATCTACCGCTTCTATATGTTAAATTATTATAATAAGACTGATTGTAGTTGTTCATATACACAGATGCTCTCCATGGAGCAACCGGAAAGCCTCTACCATGCGGCATACAAATTGGAGAGTCCCATACAACATCATATGGAGGAAAAAGAAAGAATTTATCATCAGCAAATGATAAATTGGCAAAATAGCATAGCCTTCGGTCCCATCTTGTATCAAAGAAACACTCAAAAGAACCTTTTGTATAGTTAGCACGAATTGTCTTGATTCTAATCCCGCCTTTGTAAATATCAATGTTTTGGGTTCCATTGAAGAAGAGAGGAAGGGAGCATTTGATAGGTGGGGAAGAATCTGAACAATACTTTTTAAGACTACCATTCACTCGAGCTCCATTCACTTGGATACCGAATTTAAGTAATCTGTAATTCTCATTGAGAATAAATTGGCATTTATCTCCAACTATCAGACATTCATCATTATTATGGAAATACAACCTAAAAAAATAATAGTTTCTAAATACATATGTGACAGACACCGTAGAAATTGCAATAAAAATCATCACAAAAAACAGCTTCTTTTTCTTTTTAGTCAACCAGGCAGGTTTCTTTGGAATCATTTGAACAACCGATTTATTCCTCAACGGTAATGGATTTCCCTGAAGGAGTCTAGTGATGAAGGTGCCTCAGGGACAGGCCAAACCATTTTGTTTTCCTTCATTGAGAAGAATTCCTTTATATTTCCTATAAATCCTTTGCTGAATGGGCTTGAAAACATTTTTCGCCCAGTTAGGTAGGAAACCTGGTACCATCTTGATAATTCCCATGTTGTTACATTGAATAATATGAACTTAGTATGATGAAACACAAGCACAGAAGTCTGGCCGGTAGCAAAAACAGTCCAGGGACAAACAAATACCAAAAGAAGGAATCCTAACGATTTATAGTCGTGTGAATGGAATATTAAGGAGTATAGTACATCAATTGCAGCCATTGCATCTGAGCAAAACTCAAATATAATAAATATGTAGAATCCTTGATGATTATCCCTGCCAATACAGTGCCCAGTCCACACACAGTGGTGGTCTCTCCTCAAAACACACTTCCCACAATCGTTACAGTGACAACACCTGATTGGATTGTGTTTTTGACATTTCTCGCAGAAAAACAGCCCTTCTGGGTTTTCTGGCTCTTCTTCATTGAAACCAGGAGGTTCACACGCTTTAGCATAAAAATTCAAGCCAGAAAAATAGAATATGGTAAATATATAGAAATAGAGAGGAAAGTGGCTATTATAGGATCTTTGCAAATAAGAATCCGAAAAAAGATAGAATATATAGTTTAAAATGTGAAAATACACATATACTGGCCGAAAATTTTTCATTTTCCTTGGTGGTCTCGGATCTTCCATATATTATGCTCCGAAAGAATAGCTACATTATTTCTGCTGTTGTATTATTAAATTTTCTTTATCAACAAAGGTGACTTGAAGCAAAAATTTGATGGAATCGTCTAGAATGGAAGAGTTTCTTAATAGTATATATCATTCCATTGTTAATAGCAAAAGGTTTCGTGGGAAAATCACGGAATTAGAATCCTTTATTCAAAATGTTTTGCAGATCAAGAATAAATCAACACAGTATGACGTGATAAAGAATTTAATAAAAAAGGTGTTGGAGCCTCTATTGGCACTAAGCAGTACTAACACGGAATTGATATATGATGTCTATGATTTTGTGGTTTTATTTTTTGCATTTTTAGAAAAGGATGTTAATGAAGCATACTGCATGGTTTTCTCAACTATTTTTAGTGCAAATAAGAATATATATTCTGGAAGTATGGAAATTTATAAGAAGTTTTTTGAATATTATAAATGTCAAGGCCATTTCCAATCATTGCTTACAAAAATCAATGAAAATGATAGTATTTCATATGCTATTTTGGTTTCCGTAGTGAATACTATTATCGAAATTTCAAAATATTGCGATGTGGAAATAGATGAAATTATTCAGGTTTTTATAAAGGCAACAATGGTCTTTTTGCAAAACAAATCTCGGGAAACAATTGGGCAATCATTTTATTCTGTCTTTTATAGATTTTTCGAAGAGTTTAAGATGAAAATTAATTGCGTTGATATTATTGAAGGTACTTTTCAGGTAGTAGAGCTAATGCTTTCTAGTGGTATTTTTGAGAGAGTTTTATCATCATTGCAAATAGTCAACTATCTCACGACCAATCAGAATTATCTGCCTTCAATTATTGGTTTCATGATCCAATTTAAGATCCATAATCTATTGTTATTAACTGATCTTAATGATCATTATCTTGATCTAATCGGACACATAATCTTTCGGGTTGGTAAACAATTACCATATATAAAAGATGATATCAGTATAGTTTGGAAGAAAGAACAATATCTTAGTGCTTCATCAGTTTCAAGGTTTTATGCTATGTTCACAAGAATAGTTGTTGGTATTCATGAAGACCTATTGATACATTCAATTGAGCTGTTTTTAAAGCCTTCACAGTTTTCATGTGAGTGGTTAAATTCGTTAAAAGTTTTGGCTTCAGCAATCAATAATAGCTCTAAAAAGGTCGATGTCATTTCCAAAATCACATCTGCTTTGAATGAGATTAATAAATCATCAATACCAAAAAAGGATATATCTGATACTATTCAATCAATATCTTTGCTTTCCAAAGACCAAGATAGTGTAACACAACAGGTGAAAAGTATTGTAGAAAAAAATGAGTTTTCTATTGATGATTTCGAAATTTTAGAATCTATTCTTGATTTTGTGGTAATTTTTGATGAGATTCTAATAAAAAAGATTCATAGTTCCGCATTGTTCGCTTATGATTCACAAAACTTACAAATCGATAATCTTTTGATAACTCTATATACTAAACAAAGTGTTGTTGTAGGGATCGATGAATTAAAAGTATACTTTAAAAAAATTGCTGAAAATCATGAATCTAGAATACTCCAGGTCTTAATAGAGCAGAATTTAGTTTCAGAATCTCAGATTTACCAAGCCCTGGTAGTAGCCCGCGACTTAGAATACATGAATGTTCACTTATATAAGTTTATCAAATCTGTTTTGTTTCCAAAGCATAAATTTGAAGTATTATCAAAGCTACCTTTTGAGAAAGAAGACCTTCTTTGGGCCTTATCATTAAGAAAATCAAAGAGCCGGATCCGTTTTGCTCATTTATTGTGTAGAATTCTTTCTAGGAATGATCAGGATTCTTTATCAGATAATGAGGTGGTTATTCATTTTTTTGAAAAATGGAATTACTATTTTGAGTCAAATACAACAGATTCGTTGGTGTTCTTTTCCGGAATTATAGTTATTTTTGTCAAAAAATTTGAGAGTTTTGTGGATTTGGATAGCTATAATATAAGCCGATATAGGTTTTATATACCAAAAAATAGGGTAGATTTGGTTGTTTCATACAATGGCGAAGATTGTTATTATCAGGCTGACAGATTTTCGCTAGTTGGTTCAAATATAGTGAGAATAGCTAACTATTTTTCATTAAGTCCAAACATTATTTGTTTGTCAGGCAAGGGTTATTCTCAATTAAATTATATTTATCAGCTCTCACACTACTTGGATGAAGGAGAATCTTCTATTGAGTTAAAGGTAGAACCATGCGAACCTCAGAGTATTCAAAATAGGGACTATTTCCCTTCCATATATGTGCAGACTAATGATATATTTTGGACACTTTTTGGTTTAATTGATATTCACAAAGATTTTTTGAAAACTTTAAATGATTTACCAGTCAATGTTCAACTAATTGACGATCTCTCAAATCTCAAACTTGAATCTATCCCACAATATTTCAATGTGAAATATCCTAATATGTATGTTTATTGTTTAGGGTTATTATCATATTGCATATCAACAGATGCATCAATTAGAAATCAATTGAAAGAGAGTTATTTATTTGAAGATATTGTTAGAATAGGACTTGACACGAAAAAGCGAAGATGCATACGTTCAATTATTGTTTTTCTTCATAATTTGCAATTAGATAATACTACTATTAGAATTGATATTGTGAGTGAGTTTTTGGTTTTTATTCCACAATTCATGGTTAAAAATGAGTATAAAGATATTGAGAGCATAATCAACTGTTGTATGTCAGTTTCATCTCAGTTTATTGTTAATCCACAATTAGTATCCCTCATTGATGATATATTATGGTCTACGCATGTTCCTTCAGAGCTAAGAAAAACTTTTTCTCTCTTTTTAGGGCAATTTAGTATTAAATCATCAGTTTTTGCTTCAAGTTATCAAAGATCTGAATATCTCCCACCTAGTGAATTCTTTTATGCATGGTCACTTCATTTTGACATAAATGATTCAAAATTCAAATCAATACCCCTAGTTTACTTGGATGACTTAAGTAATTGGGGTATCATTCATATGCTTACTCAGTTAAATAAAAACGGATTGTTGGATAAAAGTCAGAATCAAAATATACTTAATCGAATATGTAGAACATGTTTATCTATCGATAGCACTGTGCCTAACAGTGATTTCTTTGCTGCATCATTGATGTATCTAAAATATGTTGAAAATAGTGAATTCATATTTAAGTTTCTAAAAGCACTAATAGGATGTAATATTCGGATGAAAAAGTGGGATATCCAAGGCGAGAATCTTCCTTCACGGAACCCAAACGGTGTTGGCTTGGATAATCTAGGTTGTACTTGTTTCGTTAATTCCATATTTCAACAAATGTTTCATATCCCAATGATTTATAAAGCAATAATTGAGTATAATGGGGATAATAGTTTCACAAAAGAATTTCAACAATTATTTGCTTCAATGAAGCTTGCTAATATTAATTCTTTATCGCCACGAAGCCTTTTATCAAAGTATGATGAAGGCGAATTTGAGTTTGGTATTCAACAGGATGCTTGTGAATTCTTTACTCTCTTGATTGATAGACTTGAAAATATAATAGGAAATAACGTTTCTGAAATGATAGCTGGATCAATGACTCATATTATTCAATCTATTGACAAAAAACATTCTACAAGTAAATCTGAACATTTTAAAGTGCTTCCATTAATGGTGGAAGGTTCAGAATCCCTTGAACAATCAATTTCTAGATTATCTGATCCAGAATATCTAGCTGATGGAAATGGATATATATTTGATGGAATGAAAACTAAAACAGATGCCATCATGAATTGCCAAATTGATAAATTGCCTGATATATTGATAATCCAGCTTAAAAGATTTCAATATGATGTTAACACATGGAGGAGATACAAAATAAATAATCATTTCGAGTTCCCTGAGAATCTTAGTTTACTCGAAAAGCAATATAGAATTCAAGGTATTGTAATTCATGAAGGATCCGCCGATTATGGTCATTATTATTCATATATAAAGAATGGAGATGTTTGGATCGAGTTTAATGATTCAAAAGTATTGACAGTTGAATCGTCAGATGTATTTGAAAAATCATTTGGAAAAGATAGGACAAGCGCATATCTTTTAATATACTCTTCAGTCAATCATATTATTGATGATGAAATGCCTATAAAATTATCTAATTATACAGAAGAATTCAACAATTATTTGAATCTATCAAGGATTGTTTATAGGAAAGAATTTATAAATTATAATGAATTTCTTTTAGATAGTAATATAATCGAATTATCATGTTATCCTGTTTTTTATTATCTAAAATATGCTGGTTATTCATACCATGTGGATTCCATGTGCAAATTATCCTCGAATATTATTAAGGTATTAAATGAATACCCAGATATGTGTGAGTTTGTCATTGATAATCTGAATATCAAATTGTTTTGTCCCTTAATTGAAACACCAAATAAGAGAATTCGGGTGATGACAAAGCAAATATTAACAGTTTTGTCTCCATTTGATGCAGAAGGGTCAATTTTGGAACTTATTGCTGCCACATCTGAAAATTGGGTCGATTATTCCGAAAAAACTGATCAGATGTTTGAGTTTTTATATGATTCGATTCATAAAAATTCTAGTTATGTTGAGTTTATTAAGATATTTGGTATCAATGAGATGATAGAAAAGTTTATTATAGAAATATCCGAATCTGATACAATCCCTAACTTATCAACCTGTTTTAATGTTCTTTCGAAAATTGAGATTAGTTCAGGATCATTTGTTCATCAACTACTTGATAAGAATCGGCTACCAACACTTAATCAAAACGGAACAACAATTGATTCCATTGCCTTATTCTTTTCTTCTTTCGAAAAAACTGAAATATTGAAGGAAAACATCACAGATCTATCATTAAGTGAGGATATACCTTTTTGGAGAAGTCTTCTTGATCTCATAGAGTAAACGTTCTCTTAAAATGATTCAACCAGATATTTCAACTCAACTAAATAGCATTTTCGAAAACAGAAAAATGTTTTTTCTTGCTTCTCTCGAGAAAATCCTTTCAGGTGTAGCTTCTGACGTCTTTATTCATCAGATGTTTAAAGATTCGACATCAGCGGTTTTTGTACCTGATAGGATATGTGAATTAATATCAAGAATACTTATTGATGATAGAGAATCGTTTTTATCGGGGTTACTTGACGAAGTATCTAATAATTCTGTCATTCAGAATGATAAAGCGAAAAAACTTGATGAAATCGGCCAAAAGCTTATTAATTCTGCAGAAGTTCATGCTAAGAAAGAAAATTTGTACCGAGAAGAAATCAAAAGGTTAAGAAATGAACTTGATACACAAATATATCAATTTAGGGAGAAAGAGAAGGAACAAAGCATCATAATCTCTAAAAGCATAAACAAAGCAAAAGGTTCTATTTCGAATTCTAACGAAGATATCAAAAGATTTCTTTCCAACCAAATCAATGAAATTCATCAAGTTAGTCTCGAAATGAAGAAAAAAGCAAGAAATATGATTATCAGAACCGCTAATTTATGGTTTATTGAGAAAGAAAATCTTTTAAATGAGCGTCAAACATTGAAAAAAAGAAATAAAGAACAAAAAGATCTAATCAAGCGGATTTCTAATGATTGTTCTGATATGAAGCAGTTAATTGACCAAAATAATGAAGATAGAATTGAAATTGATCGAGTTTTATTAGAGAAAAATTCCGAAATCGAAAGCAAAGCTAGGATAATAAAACAATTGGAAAAAAGGGTTATTAGCATGCAAAATAGCATTGATTCTCAAACAGAGCATATTAAGAAGCTGATTGCTGATAATAATGAAAGGTTTGAAACACACAATACAGCTCAACAGCTCAAAGCGGAACTGAAAACAATACAAGAAGAAAAAATTTTAGAAAATGAAAACCTAAAGAAACAAATTATTACTCTTGAATCTCAATTATCTACTCAAAAAATGTTCAATTCTCTAAACATTCCCAAGACAATCTCTAATCAGCCTCACGAGATTATGACAATTCCAATTTTTTCGTACTATGAAAGTATGAATATAGATAACACCAACAATACTCCAACTTTCTCTGAAATAGTTTATAATGAAGAAATGAGACCAAAGAAACACCGGCAATCAAATGATTTCATTAGTTTGAATAGTATTCCTCAAAATATATCCCAGACTCAAAATATAATCAATGAAGCAAAAACAATACAAAATGAGCGGCAAATTGAAAGACTATCTATGATATTGAAAGAAGAGATGAAAAAACGGAAAGAGACAGAATCTCGATATGCGGCAATCGTTGAATCTGAAAACTGCATGAAGGGACGTCTTGATGAGTCTCACGAAGAAATCGATTCTTTAAAAACACAAGTATCTAAGCAAGAAAGCATAATTGAAAGATATGTGAAGTCTCAATCAGGGTATCAAGAAATAAGGAAAATGGCTAATGATGAAATAGATGATCGAGATAGAGTTATTAGCACTTTGAAATCAGAGAATAATGAAATGAAGATGGGTATTAATTCCGAAAAACATAAAAGTGAATCTATCACGATTGAGAATCGAAAACTTGCGCAACAAAATTCGAATCTTAACCAAACAAATAGGAATCTACAGCAAGAAATTATAAGGATTCAAAATGATTATAATAAAAGCATCAAAGAAAATAAGGATTCAAAAAACAAAATGGATGAACTGAATCAAAAAATTATTCAATTAGAAAAAGTTATTAATATGGGAGAAGAAAAATTTCAAAAACTGTTTAAAAAATATGAGAACAAGATTAAAAAGGAAATTGCGTTGAAAAATGCCGTATTCGATGAACAACAACAAATAGCATCACTTCAAAATAGTGTAAATGAAATTATTAATATTGAATCGTTGAATGATGTTCCCAAAAAGATTCATGTTATTATTCAAGAGAAAGACCAATACATTTCTATACTAGACCAAATTCATAGTATTGTGAGCGATTTTTCTTTTGAGAAGTCAAATCAATCAGAATCATCCATTGTTACATCTGAATATGATCAAAACTTTTTGAATCTTATTCATGATATGTCGGCAAAACTTCGTGAGTATGATATTCGTGAAAAGTTAATTCAATCAGAACTATCTAAGTATTCATTCAATGATGTTCCATTGTTAATAAGTAAGCTTAAATCTCAAATCAAAGAGATATCTTCCAGGAATGAAGAAATCTGTTCATTATTTGGTTTGAATTCACACCAAGAAATCATTCACGTGATTAATGGATTAAAAGCTTCAAATGATATCTCGCAATCAATCATTAGTAACATCAACAATATTTTGCATGGGGTTGATAATAATAGTATACCTTCTGTAATTTCATCCTTGAAAGAAGAAAATGGTTTATTCCATAGTTTTACTTCAATGATCAAACCTTTGCTCAATATTGAACAAGAGAATGCTGGAGTTATTGATTCTATTACTATACAGATGATCGGAAGTATGGTAGTTTTGCTTAAAGAACTCTTTGATGGTTTATGCAACATTCTATATAATCAAAACAAAGAGATTTCTCAACAAAATGTAAATGAAATACTTGTTGAAGCAAAATATTTATTCCGTGAAGTTAGTACAATATTAATGGAAGGCAAGAAAGTCCATTATTCTGGAAAATCTTGTTTAGAAGCACTACAAAGAATTGTTTTTGAGAGAACAGAAGAAATTAAGTCACAACATTCTCAACAAGTTATTGCTCAGCTCGGTGAAATTCGAGAAATTCAAGAAAAAGAAAGGGCATTATTCGAAAAACATAAAAATCAAATGAAAGAACAGATTTCTAGATTGAAAAAATCAATAGAAAACATACAGAGAGAAAACTTAGACAAAGAAGAAATACTACACGAAAACAACGAAAAATTGAGCTTACAAATAAATTCTTTGAAGTACAACCTCCACATTGAATCTAGAATGCATGAAGAACTGGTTAGATACATCAAAAAGGATTCGTTTGATAGTGATTTTTTGAAAGAGAATTTGGGACTCGAATGTTATCAATCAATCATCAAATAAATGTTTGTTATTACTCTTGCTTATTTGTTTTAGTTCTAAAAATGATAAGAATAAACAAATAAACTATTGATAAACCAAGAACCGTTCCTATAGCAAAAGAAAAGGCAATCCACATCGGTAAAGGAGGGAGTCCTGTTTTAACTTTACCAATTTTTCTACAAGAATTACTAGTCGTCATGTTCTCAATTATTCCATCAATACTAATAGGCTGAAGTCCAACTTTGCTTATGTATGTACATTTATTTTTCTTGTTATACCCAAATATGAATGGTTTGTTAGAAATCCCGTGTGATGAGGCTTCCATTACCCATTCATCTCTATCCATAGAAGCCCATCCGAAATGGAAACCCCTACAGCTATTATTAGATAAAACATTTGATACTAATGGATAATAGGCAGAATTATCAGAATTACTTGTAACTATAACAAAAATAGGCTTTGACTTTGCATCAGTAAAAAACTCAAATGCATCATAGTGATGATAGTGACTCCTAAGATTGCTACTTATTATTGACTCCATCATATCTATTGTTACATTCCATTTATGATAACATGACCTAGAAAAGTACACATTCAGTTCAGTATTACTATCCTTGTCAATGGAATATGAGAAACCGCATCCATATATTCTGTAAACAGCCGATAAATATGAAAACTTTTTGAGAATTGGAGAATTTGTTTCGTTAATGACAAGATGGAAATGAGTGCCTCCAAATCGTATCTGATTAAAATCTTCTTCAGAGATGGTGTCCATTTTATGTACAACAGGTCCTACTTGAGATTCTAAATAATTGGTCCATCCTTGGGCTTTAGATTCTCTAGTGATCCCCCAATACCTTTGATCCTTTCCCCGAATTAAAAAGAAGTGTGGCACCCCTTGTACTCCAATTTTTGAACATAATTTAGTTTTTGCACAATTTATAGCGGTAAAAACAACCCTTGACTCATTCCCAAGCTCTTCAGCATATTCTTGGAGCCTTTCGGGAATTCCTTTACAATGAGGACATGATGGAGATGTGAAAACAGCAAAAATAGGCTGCTTAAGACTATTGCTCTCGTATTTTAGATAATCCTTATCAGAAAAACTCCACCAAATGGACAATATGAGGAGCATTGGAGTTTATTTAATCGAACAAAAAACAGGAGAAATCCTCTAATTATTTGGTTTTTAAGCTGTATTAGCACATTATTTAAGTAAAAAATTCTAATGTTCGACTACGATCGATCTGTTATTGATGAAATTGAAATTCCCCATATGTCTCTTAATGATATGGGAAACTCTAATGGAATTGAAACGAATTTTTTGCAATTTTTTTTATCGATTGCTGTTCCTGATCCTCGAAGGCCAGGATATACATCTCAGCAATTTCGCTACAGGAGATATAATTCCTGCGAGAAGGTTAAGGATATTATAAAACACGTATCAAAGGAATTCAAATTGCCAAATAGCCAACAGATATACCTTGAGAATAATCATATTCTATACAAAAATGGAACGCTCAAAGACTGCTTAATAGCCAACGACTCAACAGTTCAGATAATATCGCTTTCACAAGAGCAAATTAAAACCAGAAACGAAGGATTTTTGTTTAGTTATTGGGCTCTTGTGCCTCTTGTGTTTTCTATTTCTTTCGTCACAGCTGGGATAATCGGAAGATTCGAAATGATGATTAGAGCCTGCTATGTGTTATTTGGTACCATCCTGGGAATTCCTTCCCTAGTCTACACATACCTTGGGCTAGCTGCAACATTCACATCATGGATGAGAACCGGATTTGTTGGGAATTTCTGGTTTGCAGCAGAGTCCCTATGCTTTTGCTGCAATAGACCATCAACAAGCGACAAGAAAGACTACTCAGAAGAAGACCAGAACAATACCAGGGTATGACACTTTTATTTAGTCAATAAATATGGATGAATTTTTGCCTAATTTTCGGGAAGTTACGAGTAGAATAACAAATACTTTCGAGAAAGGGAGAATTGGTATTGATGAAATAGATGATCTGTATAGATTTTTGAATTACATGAATGTTAATATATATTGTAATCATGAAAAATATGACGCTTCAAGAGAGTTTATTAATTTATCTTTAAGAAGCATTGTTTTAAATATTTTATCTTCCGAATTGATTGATGTTGATGGAATTATTAGGAAAACACTTCAGGTTATACTTCAGATTTCTGCATATGAGTTTTTTTATGATAATGTTCAGGTTTATGATATAGTAATAATGATTCTGGGGAGAGATCAACAAATATATAAGAAAAACAGTCGAAAAACCAATCAAAGAAAAAATGGGACCACTGAGTATTATTTATATGATGGCGTTCTGAAATCATTTATAAATGAGGAGATTTTTTCATTCTTAGCTCATCGATTATCATGTCCTTCGGCTATGCTGGGCCATTATTCCACATTTTCCGAGATTTTTCAGGTGATTTCTCAACATATTTCTATTGATGTTAAAACCAATATTATGCTTGTATACACAAGTAGTTTTGTAGAGAATATATCAACATATGTGAAGCAGAATGAAAAAATATTGCGTTCTGAGAAAATTGTTTCGATCATTGAGTTTGTTGTTCAACATACTGATTCACAAGAAGTGGTTTCAAAGATATATTCATCAATAAAAGAGTTAACCGAATATCAAAGATTAGAGTCGAGATTGCTTGGATTAGAATGTATCGAAAAGATTATTTTTTCCCCGTTAATGAGGGGTATAATTTCTCCATTTGAACTCAGTTTATATTTCATCCAAAAAGACCCCCATGTTGAAATAATCAAGAAATTAATTCCAATTGAAACCCAAATATCTGAGTTCAAATCTCCTAGTCTTAATCAACTGGTTCTGATATGGAACAGCTTGAAGAATCTCCATTTTTCTCAAAGAGATTTGTTCTCTTTAATGATTGCTGAGATTCTTTATAAATGTAATAATCGAGATATAGAGGAATTTATATTGCAAAAAATCCCAATGCAAGGTATTGAAGACGCTAGAATAGTTTTTATATCGGCATCGAAAATGGGAACTAACCCAAATATTCAGAAACAATTATTAGAGAAGTTCTTTACATTTATACAAGAGAAACCTCTAATTGTGACAGATGTTGTTAAAATGATAAATTCACATCATAGCTCTGATACATTTCTTAAACAATTTGTCGAATTACTATTTAGCAATTTATTGAAAACCAGTAATCCTTCATTTTCTTCGATTCTCTCTGTTATTATTCCAAAAATTAAAGATAATAAGCACTCTTATTATGACAAATTTGATATTCTTGAACAATTTTCCAGAAAAAAGTCGGATTTATCATTAGTCATCCCAATCTATGAATCAATTGTTCTCAGAGAAAAGAAAATTTTACCAATACCATTTATGAATGCACTTTTAGGTTCATCAAACACGGAAATTATTTCTAGTCTTTTTAAAACTATTGTTGACACAATTGGATTGTCTGGGTTTCCAGAAAATTCTCTTTCAATGATCCAAGATTTTTATTTTTGTAGGATAAAGAATCTTAAAAACAAGGATCTTGAGTTCTTAAAATTATATTTATATTTCATTAATGTTAAGAAAGAATGTATTAATGCTGCAAACAAGAATTCTCGATTAATATCTCATAAATTTACCACAAAAAAACTTCCAATAGAAGGCCAAACTCTTCTATTCCAAATTTTGCTATACAATGATGCTTTGGTCAATACTATAATCCCATTTATTGTGGAAATATTCTCACAAATTACCAAGACAATTTATAAACAAATGGTAGATATATTTGTTGATCAAATAGGGAGCTGTACAAAGGATGCTAATATTTCGGCGATTATTTTTGTTTTTAATTCCATTATTTCTAAAATAGAACCAACAACACTAGATTTGAGTATACTTGGATGTAGTAGGCATCAGAATATATTTCCATTTAAAGAGTCCCTAATAGAGTTTAATTGGATTTATAATGAGACATCAGTCTCTTTTTTCATTGATAAGAACAAAACTATCAAAGACTTCGCTAAACAGTTCAGCGAAATCGTTGGTATCAGCAATTCTTCTTTTAAAATCAAAGTGAATAATTCTGAGAAACCTGATAGCACCACGTTTGCTGATTTGTCTCAAGAAGGATTCACAGATTTGATAATAATATTGACAAACCGAAACAGTGTATTGAGGATTCCAGATTATCCTTCATATGTATTACATTCAATGGAATGGACAAAAACTCTTATTAGATTTTTGGAAAACAAAAACCAGCCATACATTAAAAATGTATATGCCATGTTAAAATTTTTGCCAACTGATAAAACTATTAAATCAAAAGCCAGTAATAGCAAAACTTTTATCACAATGCTAGAGAGATTTACCGGGTTTCATCCAATACTGATTCGGTATTCTATGCAAGTTTTTTTAGTCTATTCAAGAAATCTAATCAACGGTTTTTGTGCAAATAAAGGTTTATCATTTATTATTGATTACCTTAGATCTATTGATGGGAAAAACTCATGTACTGAAATTGAAGATTTATTCTCATTGGTGTCATTTGACTATTTCCAAAGTGATATAAAAGGATTAATACAAGTATTTTTTGAAATCCTTAAAGGAAATGAAATATCACCCAACTCTAAAGAAAGTGCTGCAAAAATTTTGTTATATTTTGCGAATTGTTCGAGTGATATTGTCTTTTCTATAGTTGAATCTGATCACTTTTCTACTTTTAAAGATATTATCAATCAACCACAACAATCATTTTGGATTATCTTTACGAAGTTCCTTTCTCTATGCAATAATCCGGTTAAAATATTTCTATTTATTGAGAACTCTTTACGGAATAAGGAGATAAGAGAGCATCAAGCTAATTATATTGAATTGTATTTGCAATTTTTGAAGTATAATAGAAAAATTAATGAAAAGGGCTTTATTTCAATTGTATTTAGCAATACTGGGTGTTTCTCAAATTTCAGAATTGGAGCTTTGCTTATGGATAATATGAGTATCGTTCAGAACTTTTCTGAAGAATCGATTCGAGAATTCATTAGTTTAACTATCGAGAGTGTATCTGCAGCTTCATCTGTTGCTGTTAAATCTGTTTTTTTGAAATGTTTGTCTAAATTGGGTTCAAAATGTTTAGAAAATGAAGCAATTGAAAAATATATTGATCAAATATTTAGTATTGTTATTAATAGATGGAATTATAATCCATTCGATGAAATGAAAATGCAGGATTCATTTACAGGCCTCAAGAATCTTGGATCAACTTGCTATATTAATTCCGTTATTCAGCAACTTCGTAATTGCACATTCTTTTGTGATCGGTTAAATGATCCTTCTTTGGTTGATTCTATTTCTAGCAATTTAAGAGAGCTTTTTACCTCAATGTTATTAACCCAACAAAAATATGCTGATCCCAGTGTTTTTATTTCGTCTCTAAAAAGTTGGGATAATAATCCAATTAATCCCAGAGAGCAACAAGATGCGATGGAGTTTTTGTATATTTTGCTAAATCAATTGCCTGAATCATTAAAGTCCTCCTTCAAAGGAGTACAGATTTCCAGATTTTCTGGCCTAGATCAATCTGTGGAAGAATTTAGGGAAGAAGAGTTCTTTAGTATACATATTCCTATTAAAGGACTAACATGCTTAGATGAATCACTGAACGAGCTTTTGTCAGAAGAGAATCTTGTTGGAGATAATCAATATATGTCTCAAAACTATGGCAAAATTGATGCGACAAAAAGTGTTAGGATTAAAAGCATTCCTGAAGTTTTAGTGTTACAACTTAAGAGATTTGAATATAATTATGAAAATGGAACAAGAAATAAACTCTATGATAGATTCGAATTTCCTGAAAGTATAAATTGTCAATCATTAATGTTTGATTCCTCGATAGAAGCGAATTATGAGCTTACAGGTATTGTTTTACATTCTGGGAATTCTCTTCAAGGTCATTATACATCATTAGTGAAAACTGAATCATGTTGGATTGATTACAATGATATGAGAGCTGAAATTATCCCTCAATATCAAGATCTTTCATTTGGAGGAAAAACTGAGGAATACTTGCCATCAGCTTACTTACTGTTTTATCAACGGAAAGACAGAGAGATTAGGAAAATTATGATTGATGAAGGTGTCATGAGTATGCATACTCAAGAAAACATTTATTTGGCTAACATTGGGTTTTCTTTTTCTGACGAATTTATTTTGTTTTTGGAAATATTTGAAAATCCTCTTTATCTAATTCGTTATTTCTTTAGTATTCTTTCTCACTCAAAATTAGATGACATTGTTAAAAGGATTGTTAAAATTATTCTAAATCTGATCCAAAAACCTGAATGGAGTGAAAAATGTACCAACTTGATATTAAATTCAACCGAATATATCAAAATAATATATGAGAATTGTTCGAATTTTATTATTATTGAAGGACTCTCTGATATTTTATATGGAGTGTTTGAGAAAACACCTCATCTAGTTAATAGTTTGATTGAATTCTTGATTTCATTAATGGAGCATTATTATGATAGTTGGAGGATTATTTCAAATCTGCTATCATGTCTTAACAGATTATCATTATTACTTAAATGTGGCTTAAATGGAGAAGCAATCTTTAGAATTGCTCTCATCACTACGTCAAAAGAGAGAAATAGTGTATATCGAGAGAACTTTCCATATTCACTACTTTTTTCATCTATTGTAAGAATGAATTGTTTTTCTGGTAAACTTTTTAATGAATTATATCAAAATCATCCAAATATATGTATAAATAATGATAATGCCAAAGCATTTATTGGTTTTTTTGTTCATTTTTCAAGTTTAGGATATATTGGGTATGAATACCCTGGGGAACTAATGGATTTATATCCTCAGTATTTTTCCGAGAAAGATAAAGTGTATTCTTGTATTAATTCACTTAATAATCAAAACCAAGAGACGGTTTCAAAGATAATGAGTTTAATTCGTAACAAAGTTCTTATGTTGGAGTGCTTATTGAAACACCTATCAGAACATCCGAATGAAATTAGATCTACTATATTGAATCACCCAGATTTGTTAGTATTTTCCTTTTGTGAATTAATTGAAACTATGGTATTAGCAGAAAAAATTGTTAACGAGTTGTTTTGTTTTATACCTCCCCTTACTGATCATCAAAAACATAAAATTGTATTAAATGATGTTGAATTTGCCAAAAAACAATCGTATTCGTCTGAAATAGAAAAAGAAATTATTGATTTTTTGCAAAACATGCTTTCATATGTTGATCTTCACAATATATGTAATACTCAGGTATATTGTCGAATAATTAGGTTTTTGGGAAAGGAAATATGCCTCCCAGATAAACTATCTTTAGAACTATCTCATTGGTGTATCAAGACTCAATTCAAAAATGAAAATAATGGAGTAGATTCCTTGCTATCAGTAATAACTCTTCATCATCAAGAGATTATGCGTAAAACCAACATATTGGTGTGTTATTTCCCAAATGAAATTAGTAATATGAAAAGAATTAGATTCATCACTATTGCAATACTACAAAATATTCATATTCTTGATTCTGATACCAAAAAATTATTTATGTTCCATGATTTCTGGAGTTCTATATGTGATTGTTTTGCTCAAATGGAGTCTAAAGAGGATATTGAAATCTCTAAACATCTTGCATGTCTATTTGGTGATTATAATCCGAATTTGTTTGACAAACTAATGTTCTCAGAAGAACGAATATATCATATAGTTAGTACAATCGATGAATTAGAAAAGTTTTGTTCAAAAAGACTTGACAACAAACAAGTAGTTGTTCTTTTTAATACAATTACATACCTTTTCAAAAACTTCAAGAATGAGAACTTCCATATGATGCAGAGACTCATTTATTTCACAATCAATCAGATAAAAGGAAGGCAAATTGATTGTAATGATGAGCTAGCTTCGATGAATGAAACCATCTTGAAGTCAAAGTCCCTTAATGATGATGTTATTGTTGATTTATATAAATGTCTATGTGATCAAGAAAACTTCCTTGAAAAAATAGTATATCCCCGACATGCTTCAGAAAAAGGAATATCAGAGTTTTATGTTTTTAAAGCCAGAATCATAATATCAACAAAAGGTTTTCCCATTAATATATTGGTTAATAACCATAAAAGTGCTTTGGAACAACAAAGGAAACCCAAAGTGGAAAAGACTACTGAAAAGCTTTATAGGCTATATAATTCAAATTTCAATGACGAATGGACTCCTCGGCTAGCTTTTTATATTTTCCTTGATGCTGATTTGCAAACATCTACAGAAATGGAGTTTTTCGAGAGATCCATACATTTATGGAATTCTAAGGATATTCATGATTGTTGCCTTAATATCATGAGAATGGATAAGCCCTCTCCTAAAAAACTCATACTACTGGTGAAGTATGATCGATCAGTCAGTTCCATAATCAATTCAAACAAAGAAAGACTTCTTAATCTCAAGCAACAAGATCTCGGCGAATTAGCCATTTTAATCAAATGATTCCACTAAAAGAGTGCCAAAAAATTATGCAAAACATATTATCTAAAAAAATATCTGATATATTCGATGATTTTGAAGGAAATCCGTCAATTTCTTTTTATAATATCCAAAAGAAGCTCAATAATAATCAATATTCGACAGTTGCTCAATGGAAAGCTGATGTTGAGAAATTTTATGCCGATTTTCTTCAAGAAAATCTCGATAACTATTTGGGATATCAAATCGTTAAAGAACTTAGAGAAAAATTCCGAGATCAGGCTCAAGTCGTCTCTGATAATCCGGAGAGAGACTGGGCAACCCAACTGTGTTTATATGAGATGCAAATCAAAGAATTATTGAAAGAAATGCCCATTTCACTTAAACCAAGAAATCGGCATCCAAAGAGAAAAACAAAAATCTTAGAAGACCTCCGAGCAAGAAGAAGAGCTAAGCCATTTACTGAAGAAGACATGATAAAGCTTCAAAATGATATTCATTTCCTTACAAATAATGCAGATATTGCAAAAGTCCACAGGTGCATTATTGAGAATGAAGAAAAAATCAAACCCGGAGAAGACATCGAATTATCACTGAATAACATGAAACCAGCAACACTTAATGCAATACGCTCTCTGCTAGATGCCCTATAAATTGTTCACATTTGCTATAAAAAAAGCCAGAATAACCCGAAAATAAACTTGATTTATTCCTTTCAATTTTTTCGGTGGTTTGGAAATTTTTCAGAGCAAACGTTGTAAATATCTGAATGATGTAGATCATTCAAATCATGAGTGTCTTCAGTGAGTTTGGTCTAGTATTTGGGTCATATTTAGCTAAAAAGGAACACTATGATATTGCTTTGTGTGAGAAGGGGGGTTCTGAAAAAAGGGTTGTTTTTGTTGGAAAAATGGTTAAAGGGATGGAGAGATTGTATTATCAACGTCTGAAAGTATTCCAAATACTCTGCAACGTTATTCACCAGAATATTGTGTCGGTTTTTTCGGTTGTTGAAAAAGAAGACTGTTTTTTTGCTGAAATGGAGTATTGTGATGGACAATCTTTACAAGAAGTACTGATGGAAAGCGGTGTATTAATGGATAAATCTATTCAATCGGTTTTTCATCAAGTTTGCTCAGGAATTTCCCATTTACACTCACATGGGATAGCACATTTGAATGTTACTCCTGATCACATTGTGTTTGTATCAAGATCCCAAGTCAAAATCATTGGGTTTGGGCATTCAATAATAGGAATCGATGATTCAAGGGAAAACTATGATGGAACTATTGCTTATGCGCCTCCAGAGGCAATCACACATAAACTATTTCTTCCATCAAATGCGGATATATGGTCACTTGGAGTTTTGCTTTATGTTATTTCTGTTGGTAAAATACCATGGAGAACGGATTCTCTCAATGATACACTGCACCAAATCTCCAAATGTGCCTTTAAGGTGCCAAATAGTATCACATCACAGTGTTCTTCCATAGTTCAATCAATATTAAAAGTTGATATTGAGAAGAGGATTAGGATGACCAAACTTCTCTCGGATCCCTGGTTGAATTCAGGAATCACTAAAGAAAAAACAACAAGGAGAAATAGTGATGCAAAAACAATCAACTCTCCCACTGTCCATCATGAATTAAAACCAGCTCCTCTTAAAGCTATCAAATCTTCGAACTCAATAATGAAGATAACTAACGATATTGTTCCTCCTCCGCAACCAGAAAGCCCGGTAAAGAATAGATTAACAAGATCAAGCAGTTTGGTTGTTAAGAATTTTCCAAAAATGTCTAAAGAGATCCCTAACAGTTCAATATTGGTATCCGAACCATAACATAATAAATAGTATCATGTACATTTGATTTATTGATCAAAACAACAATATCATCAAGAAATGAATATGTTTGTTGGTAATTCTTTTTGGATGTGAATGGTTTGAAATTATCTTTAGTACATCATATTGTGGCTGAATTCTGGGCATTTTTTGGGAATGGAGAAAAAAACCTTTGAACTATGGTATGTATAAGTGAATCCCGAAATGGTTTTCAAAGACAAATCCTTTAAGTGTATGTGAGAACAGAATAGAAGCTTCATCACATAGCACTGAGTTAATTGGATGATATGATGTTGGATACTGAATAAAACTAATACTTTGAAATGCCATCAGAACTTGAATCCATTTATTCTCTAGAAATACCCCGTTTTCTGGTATTTGAATCGTAACATTCTTTCCCAGCTGAGCATATTGAAGAATTAAACTTGATACAGAAACTTTATAATGCAGCTCATCAAGATAAGGGGATGGCACTTGATCAACAACAAAGGTGATGTTTTTGCATTGGGGAACCTTTTGAAAAACGAAAGAGGCATTGTATTGATAAAACTGACCCTCAATATCATTGGAAAAAGCATATAAGCCGTTTGATTCTCCAATTCTCTGGGTTCTACTCCGAAAACCCTTCACGTATTCTAGTGTCTCCAATCCAATCTTACGAAAAGCATCGATTAAATAGCTGCAATCTGAAGACATTATATATTGATGCATCGAAAAAGATGAAGCATTCAGAAAAAGAGGAAAATAACCAAAAACGTCAGAATCAGATATAACAAAATTAATACTTGCAGTTCTTTTCATCTCTAAAAACACTGTATTTGTTTTAAAATGTGATATGTATGGTGTTATAAATCTAATTTTTGCTCCATTACTCTGAGCAATTCCCAAAGATAACAATATCCGATTCAAAGTGGTAATATTCTCAACTTTTGACGCGCATATAATAACCTCATATTTAGATCTCTCAATATATTCGCAAATTTTATTTATAACATCATAAAAACTCTCATTTGAGATTATCCTTGGAATAGTTAAGCATTTATTGGAATAATTCGAATTATCCGATATTCTGGATAAAACTACAGATAATAAAATAATAATTCCGCTACAAATCATCATTAACATATTGGAAAACATTGAATGAATGAGTGTTGCAACAAATGAGCCAATTAAACACAGCGACAGAGTAATAAATAATGCAGTATTTATTATGAATTTCCAATCTCTAACATAGGAAATCAATAAGGAATTAAAGAAAATTTATATATCAGCACTTCATTCACATTCTGATATGCTTGTCATTGTTGTTGAATCATCAATTGTACTCTCAAACAATGAATCAAATAAAACCCATATTTTGTAATCCCTGAAGAATAATATTATCTCCATATGAACTAATAAGAAATGTTTTTTGAGCATTATACTTAATCAAATCGAGCTATCAGTAAAACTATCATAGAGTATTGGAACGAGAATGATCTCATATGTGTTTGATCAATGGTATACTTTTTATGTAGTTCTACTATTGGAAAATCAGCATGACAAAATATAGAATTGAAGAAATGTATTTGATAAGTTATTGCTGATGTAAAAGAATTGTTAGTTAATGTTATTATAGAAACTTTAGAAGAGAATTTCCCTGAGTGACCAATTAATGAATGTAATACTTCAAGTGAGCCTGAATTGACATAAAATAAGGTGTTTTGGTTATTTTGGAATATGCAATTAGACATTTTTGGTGATCCTCCATTAACAAAAAAAATACCATAAGATGGACTTTCATTCTGAATAATATTAGAAAATTGCACTGTTCCTGAGTTAAAATAGAGGTATATACACATGCTATTTGATACCTTATTGTTTGAAAAAGTGCAAAATGAGCATGTAAATGAAGATGGGGATTCCATGCTAAAACCAGAAACCTGATAACCATTGTTTGTGGAACTGTTAGTATTAACCACACTCTGATTCCCTGTGTTTAAGCGAGTAGAATAACTCCCAGATGATGGTGTATGAGAGCAATACAATACTGAGAGAAACTCCACATGATTATACATTGATGCAGCTATTTGAGAGAAATGCCCTCCGCTATTCATTCCACATGAACATCTATTGGCACAAATTCTTCTCAGAGATGAATTAAAAGCAGAGAGATATATGGCCCCTCCAATTTTGGCAGAACAGTTATAGAACATAGAATAAGAAGCATCCAAAAATAGAGTGACTCCGCTAATATATATTACACCACCATTACCTAAGAATGTGATAGATCTTGAGAAAAAACAATTGCATATATAGACATTTTCGTTCTCAAAAGACCTTCCTTGAGGTATATTTTCATTTTCACATTCAAGAGAAACGCCTTTGATATTTGAATTGCTGAGAAATAAAGCGATATTTCGGTAAATGTTGGATTTATGGGTATTTTGGAAAATATTGTAATAATTTGATATTTGATTATTCAATATAAATATAGTTTTATAATGACTACTTTTCAAGGCAGAATTATGAATGTATTTTGTTCTAATTAGAATGCTTTTGTTATATCTGTTGAATTCATTTTGATAGTTTAATCGAAAAATGTCTGAGAAAAAAGATAAAATAGTTATATCCCAAAAAAATCGATTGATTTGGAACAAATGGTTCCCAAATTTGGGTATTAGACAACAGATATTGACAGAATGCAAATTCATTTTCCCGGTTCTACATATGAAGTAGGATGGAATCACATTTCTTAGCCCCCTATAAGGCATTATTCCGAACAGAACTAGGTTAATCAATAGAAGAATAGATAATAAAAATGTTTGGATGGATTTGGTTTTATCATAAACAAAAAAAGAGTTATGGATTGCGAACATCGATGTTTTGATAAAAAGAATGAGACCTGAAATTGATGAATCAGATTGTGTCATTTGAAACCAAAATTTGAATAACACTTTGAGGATATTTGATAGTTAAAATCTATTTTTTTGTGTTAAGATAATCCAACATTCTTAGAAATATTTGAGATCAAAGGGTACAATAAGTGTCAAGTTTGCTATAGTATGAGACATAATCATAGGGTAGACTATTATGACAATGGAAATAATGAGATAAATAATTTTGGGAACAACTATTTTCAGCTCCATTCTATTAACACTCGGGTGGCATTATAAAATTGAAAAATGAAGAAGAATGAGTATTTGGTAATATAATAATTCAATCCTATTTATTATTGAATCAGCTAATAAAAAGATCTTTTTGAAACGGAGGCATGGAACATGATTTGTAGATTGAAATGAGAATAATCTCTTTTATGCCAGTTATCCACAGTCCTAAATACTATTGTTTACTAAAATCAAGAATGCATCCAAAGCTGAACCTGTTTTTTAGAGACTTTTTTATTGTTGACGAAAGACTAATATTGAAGCTTTTGTTAACTTGAAGATCAAAAAAACATGAGACTTCCTTAAATTTGGTTAATACTACTCTTGTTTTGGCATCTTTGTTAATTACAAAATCAGCCAAGAAAGAACATGAATAACATGGAGAATGGAAGATACTATGTGTATACATTAAAACTCCAAACTTAAGATTTGGATTTATCTGATACAATGCGGACCATCCAAGCATTCTATCACTAAGATGAGCGAAAATCTTATTGTATAAAGATCGGAATTCCTTGTTCAAAACTAATTCAAGACTATCAATTCGACAAGATGGGACCAAATACGTACCTGATACAAAAAACATATCCGATATGACTATTTTAGCCGATATTTTTGAGAGATTCCCATTAGAATAGATGTGTAAAAGTTGTTTTGGAGTCTGATATGAGAAATTGATATCAAAACTCATATTTTGAGTATTTTTCCAGTAATTTGGGGAAAATTTCATATTAAATCCATATTTAAATCGATTTTCTCTGAGTTGAATCCGGATATTAATGGGATCAGAGTCATTACTAGAAAAAACTGTTTCTATCTTCGAATTTGGAACCAATGAACATGATTTAAATGCTATATAGCACGGTTTTTCGCTATGAGTAGCTATTTTTATTGATCCTTTAGAAAAATTAAAACACGATATGAGCTTTGTAGCAAAAGTTTCGTTCTTTTTCTCGAATATCCCTAAAAAAAGTCCACTATCAAATGGAAATCGCATTTTTAACATTTGAACATTTTTGTTTTCAAAAGAATGGATAACACTTCTAACATCTTCTTTCATTGGAAATATGACTTGAGAGCAAAGCAATGAGGACAAAGCACGGGTGATTCCTTTATCGTGCATACACTACATATTCCCCTACTACACATTGAACAATGAATAGATGCGGGATTCTTACAGAATGGGCAATGAGAAAACACAGATAATCTGAGTTTTGGAGAGTTAATCTGATAACCAGTCCAAAAGTAAATGTTTTTGGCTTCATCAATACTCATGAAAGCCTTCAAAGATGGGTGATAAGAGAACATCTTAATACAATTTTGATGAGGAGAAATAATCTGCTTAAAAACAATTGTGTCTCCATCATAATCGGGAGAAGCAATATATAGGGATCCTGATTTAGTCCCGACTAGAATGCTCCTATTATTTCTTACTGATGGGTTGGGGATGGATTGAATAGAAGAAATGGTAAAATCAACTTCGATTTTGGAAATTAATGTACTATTAAGGGTTCTCATCTCTAAATAATTTCCAGTTGCTACCCAGAGTGTGAAGCTAGGTTCATCAATACAAAAAGCATTTATTGTGTCAGAATAATCAATAACCCAATTGATCATTGAAGTATTAATTTGCCATATAACAACTTTGTTTGCAAGTTTGGTAACACATATCCAATCAATTCCAGAAATGTATGTTTCAGGAATCCCATCCCATGAAAAAGAGGAGATTTTTTCAATATGAGTAGGAATCTTGTTGTGATAAAAGATTCTATATACTAAAGAATACCCGAAAGAAAAATCAATTGATATAAATAATCCATTATTAGAAACATGAATCTGGTGAGAATATGGTATAAAATGATCGACAAGAGTATAAATACATTCTTTCCTCTCAATATCAATAATCTTGAGCACTGATAAATGCTTATCAATTAAAACAGAATATGTACTTTGAGAATATACCATTGACGAAATACCTGGCATTATAACTATGTAGTCTTTTTCAAAATGATATGAAAAAGAGGCATCATACACCTGATCAATTTTTTGATAAATGAGAATGTTACTCACATTTGCTACATCAATAAATTGATCAAGTGGTTGAAAATTGTCGTTAATATCATCCTGCTTAAATGTACTACAAATCCATTTGGTAATTTTGGTTCTATTTTCATTTGAGTCAATAGATCGAAGCATTTGATACTTAAGTGATTTTAAAGATTGTTGATGGAAAATGTCGTGAGAATAATAAACTAAAGCGGGAAATGAATCCTTGCATCTGGAGACATTTTGTTTAAAAATGTCAATATAGTATGCAAAAGGATATGTGACTTTAAGAGTATTATAAACTAAATCCAAGAATATTGTATTATCATATATGTGGTTAGCAATATCGTTAATATCGGGGAAAACGGGATAATTTGCAAAATCTTCGAATGTCCTGCCATTTTTAGAATTTATTAACAACAAAAACCTTGAATTGGAAAGTTTTCCTTTGTTCCATTCTTCACTTGCATCAGTGGATGATCTGATTGAATTTAATAGTTTTATTGGTGGCAATAAAGAGACAGATACATCTGCAATCTTAGAAAATTTATCTTTAAGAGATGAAACAATACTCTTATCGAATCTTAGTAAAAAATTGCCATTATTGAATGACCAAAATCCATATTCAATATCTGAGATCATTTGGACTGATACAAGATTCTTAAATTTAACCTTTATTATTACTCTTGATGCAAAAAGTGATGATTTTCCCCATAAACCAAGGTAAATTTCCTCTAAAAACACATGAAAAGCTTTAGGATCAGTAATGGGCAATATCTCAAAGTCATCTTGGTCTTCATTTAATAATGAATATGTTAAAAGAAAAATAGCATCATAAAACATTAGCATTACACAATTAATTTGGTTGGAATACCTAATAAGAGAACAATTACAAATTGAAAGGGCCTTTCCGTGCTTTGTTTTCTTGGTATTCAAATACATGTTCAATAAATTCATCTGCAAATCATGTGTTTTTGATTTGGTGAAATGAACATTGGATTTATACATTTTGATTGGAATACTATTATAATATCTATCCCTTCCTTCATCTTTTTGATTTAAAAAATTAGAAGATAATACTTTTGATGGTGTAAAAGGGAACGAATATGGGGCTAAATGATATGAAAGAGAACTAAAACTATATATATTAGATCCTTTGTCTTTTAATATTGCTAAAAACATGATCCAATATGATTTTTCTTCCATTAACAAAAAATATGAACTAACATATCTGAGAGATGCCGAAAACAGCTGTGATAATAAATATAGTCTTACTCGAGATATATGAATTTCTTTGTGAATAGTCACAGAAAGCTCACCTGCATTGATCACCATATAACTTGGTTTTGACCTAATTGAATTTAAGACTTCTTGGTACTGTATTTGAAAACTATGAGATCTTACTTTCCATTCGTCTTCCAATAAACAATAGTTGGATGATGATGAACTGAATGTATGCTTGTATAATGAATCCAATGTTGTCCTTTCAATATTATTTAGAGATCCATCCCTTAGTAGTAACTTCGAAAAAAATTCAAAGGTAAGCCTGTTTTTTGAAGGATGAATAAATGAATATAGCCAGCTTTTCATGGAAGAACAGAATGAAGTAATAAGTAAAAACAAATTGCTATAATTGTGGAATAAAGAAAAGGCGTGATCATATTGATCCGATGTGACTTGGTTAAACAGTCTAAACATTATGAGATCTGATATTGGAAACAAGCATCTCATCATCTCATCATTACCTTTTGATTGAATTGCCCTCATTACAGCAAAAATATCAGATAAAATCACCAAAGAAGAGTCAGAAAAAAATTGCAATCCTGTTAAAGCAAGTACAATCCTAAACAATTCTTCAAAAGGAATAGATTGGGAATAAACATGGGGGATTCGACTTAAAAGAGAGTGAATAAGAATAGGAATAAATGGATCTTGTCTATTGTAATATTGTCCATCAAATGAAAACAATAAAGAATTGAGAATTTGAGTAAAATGTTCTTTTGGAGAAAACAACAACAAGTCTGTCAAAAAAGATAGCAAGGAAGAAGAAGTGAACCATTCCGTGACATTTTTGGCTGAATATTCTGAATCTGAGAAAGGAATTTGGAATCCACAATTAGTAAACAATGATGTGATTGTTTCCAATAGAAAATGATGAGGAGATGATGGCTTGTTTGGTTGTGGAAATCCAAAATTTGACAATATCCTGGTTGATCCAATCCATATTTTTTCATTTGCTTCTGGAAGGATATTCTTTGATAATATGGAAAGTGATGGGTCGGGAATTAATGGTTGTACATCAAAAACTTTGCCAAATAAACTTGAATAGTGGAAAACTAATGGATACAATCCATATAAAATACCTGTGCATAGATCAGATGAATATATTGTCCTATAATTTCCTGATATCATTTCAATTATTGTTTCGAGTCTAAGAGATATTTGGTCATATAAATCCTTCCTCGGAATTGAAAAAGCCATAATATGATGTTGGAGAAGAGACCCAGAAAATATTAAAACAAGCCCTATAGGAATGAATACGTTTGCCGACTGCTGAGAACTCATTATCGACAAGGAATCAATCCAAGTCTTGGTATTATATGATAGAGTCGCAATTTGTATGAGTATTGAATAATCACACATAAAATACTCTGGATTCAAGCGTGCAATAGATGAAATCAATTGAAAATATTTTTGGGCTAATTGTCGTGGAGATATAAGCATTAATGATCGTATTTCAGAACAAGAAATCGCTTTTGAAACAATTTCAACAGTGTTGGGATTCAAAAACTCAATGATGGAATCAATAATAGTATATTGTATATCTGAACCTTCTAAATAAACAATCGCATCCCAAGAACAACATTGTTGGTGTATCAATAAACCTGTTTTTAAGATGGAAACCAAATACTTCATGGTATTAATAGTTTTGTTCAGGTTGTTTAATATACTACTCACAATATCCTTTGATTTTGGATTTTCAATCACCAGTTTTGCCAAAAACAACTCAAAAAACTCAATTTCCATTAATTGATCTTTGGAGAAATACTCAAACAAGGAATTTATAACATCATTATTAGAAAAAACACCTGGGGCATAATGCCACATTTCGGTATTAAACAAAATGGATTGGAGAATTGTGGAACAATTTTGTTGTTCTGATACAGATTTGAGTGCTAAAATGAATAAGTTTTTGTTCAGAAAACTCCGGCATTTCATCATTGATTTTAGCAAATGCATCCAAAACTCTTTAGAATCACTGAGTGTTATACTATGAATATTTACAAGTGTTACAAACACATTTCGAAAAGCTTCATAATTGGATGATTCTTCCATGGCAAAGATAAGCTTTCTTATGGCAGCCATTGATATAAAGTGAATTGGTAGACCAAAATAAGGTACTGGAACACAACATTCAGGACAAGAAAATGAAAATTTGTTGATTTCATTAGAATTGATCAATCCTGGAGTGAAAATAAAATCATTGCTTAAGTTGGGCAACTGATCAGTAAATCCAGGCCCCAATTTGTAGTAATCAGACACTGATATCAGAGACTCTGAAAAAAACCTTATGGCCGGACCTAAATATAAAATATTGTTCGCAAAGGAAGAAAAAGATGCAAACATGAAAGACTTAGATTTGCTCATCAAAGGAAGGCGAATTGTATCGGTATTAATAACAACTTTGATATCTGTAGAGATCAAATTACTCTCAATTTGGATTGACAAAAAATTCCAATTTGTTGGAGAAATATGAATTGTGTTTTCAATCAGTCCTGATGAAATAATTAAATCTTCTCCCGACATGGTAATATATATTGAATCTGATTCAAAAAAATCACTGGAGGCTTGATTACTCGAAGAAAATTTAAACCAAAAAGATACACCAACAAAACTCTGATCTATTCTGAGAGAACCATGACCTGGGAAAAATTGAAACAATGGAAAATGGTCAAGAAGAACATTACAAAATGGTTCAAGCATATATGGCTTCTGCATTAAAAGGCTAATAAACTGTGGTTCGATGTATCGATTACATATTTGATCAATCATTGGACAAGAAAATATTTCTTGATGAGATGCAAGAAAGCCTTCGACATAATATTTACCAAGCACCCAAGAATTATAAGGATCAAGATTCTTGATTGGATTAATATATGTGACTAATGATGGAACCCTAATTTGTCTATATGGAGATATGTTCAATCCGTAGACGATATTCTCTAGAACTGCTTTCGGTTGTTGGAATAATGGATGAGTTGGTAAGAGTGAAAATATATACATATCTAGTTGGGTATGAATTTCATGGCGAACTAAGGATGATAAAATCCCGATGATAGTTGTAATTGATACAAATTCAGAAGTAAACAACCATTCTATTCCACAAGCTTCAATAAATTGTTTGCAACATATAGATGAATTGAAAAAAACAGTTTGAAACACCCATAGATATTTCTCTTCTTTAATTGTAGATAAAATTCTTATCAAAATTCTAAAAAACTCAGTAACCGGTTTTGTGATCAATAATGATGAAAAAATCCGAATGAATACATCAGCTTTTTCAAAGAAAGGTATAACTGAAGATAATTGCGAAAAAACAAAAACTCTTTGGTTGCTTGATTCGATTTGATTAAACAAATCAATACATATTGATGAAAAACTTTGTGATTCATTAAAAAATCGATAGATGTCATTTGCGGGTAATGAGCATAAAAGAGATTCTAAAAACATCTCTTTAGTCAAAAAAGACAGATTAATGGCACTCCTATCTAAATACTTCATAATAATCTGGTATATTTGCAAAATATCATTGAATTTGGGTTCGCATTTCTTAAAAGCCCGGATTACACTTGGTATAACTGATGAAATAAATTCTGGAATCTCTTGATCAACCAGTTCCATAAAACTACAAATACTGTCACTGTTTAGATCACAATCAGCAATCCATAAAATAACAGGATATATTGCATTCAATTGATTAATTATTTTGGAATTATACTTAACAAAATTAATTGTACTTGAGATGGCAATCTTCTTAATATTTAAATTGACAAAATATGTTTTGGAAATGAGACTAAACACGTTTAGATTTGGTGACTGACTGCAGTCATCGTTGTTGGACGACAATAAATGTATTAAACACTCTGATTTCATGTCATTAGGCAATTTCTCAAGCATAGATATGAATGAATCACTTGAAATCGCGATAAAAAATGATGAAACATTCTTTAGAACTCTTGAACAGGAATTCACTAGTTTTGATGTATATAACAATGCAAAAAAATGAAATTCTAGGAGGATTTTCTTTGATTTAACACAACTATCGAAAAATTCAAGAAATCCAGCAATCTTTAATCCTTTAAAAGAATAAGAAGGATCGAATAAAAGAGAAAACAAAGTCTGGGTAAGTTCATAATTTGGATACTCGATAAAAAGGTAAGAAAAAAGAGTTTCATACCCATTCATTGCCACAAATTGGCTAAAAAATTGGTCTTTGAAGAATAAATGGGAAAACATTGGCTCAAAATATGGAATAATTTTTGGTAATTTCGATGAAACTCTAGCACATAAAAACAAAAATCGAATTATATTCTTTTCCTTGCATTTAAACTCCATAAATGATGCGAAATTAATAAATAATTTGATTAAAGAAAAAACATATTCTGGTTTGGTTTCAATTCTATATGCAAATTTAAAAAATATATCAATAATCATATCATAAACAACTTTCATACGATTATTATCGCCTTTATCAGATAAAAGACTCACCGCTTGTGTGATAAGCTGATTAAAAACTTCTGATTGAACAAAAACATCGCTATCAATATTAAAACTAGGCAAAATGGATCTAATTGATTGTAATGAAGGGGTAGTCATGGTTAAGTCCCGAAGATCAACATCTATCACCCGAATATACCTGGAAATCATTCTAACTTGTGTAAATTGTAGAGACCGTTTGAGTAAAATGAGCAAAGATTCTACCAATACTCTCCCGACACTTGGCAAAGCGAACTATATTCCTTCTAAACAAGATGGAAGCAACCCTAAAAAAATAATTGTTGTTAAAGGAAAGGGGAAAGATCAAGAGATATTTGAACAGTTATTGAATGAAAGGCAAGAGTATTTAAAATTAGCGCATCATTTAATGGGCGAAATTGATGCAATAATGAGTTCAAATCAAAAACTTGAGAGTGAGATTCGTGTATCTGAAAGAAGGCTGTCTGATTTGCATATGAACGTTTTAAAGTACTCAAAATCCGTCGACTTCGCAGAAAAATCCAAAAATAGCGCAATTAAGAGGATGAAATTGTATGAAGATCAGATTTCTAAACAAACTGATGGAACATTCACTGTCGATATTGAGTCAAAGATTCAAAACGTTCGAGATGACTTACTGAAACTTCAAAAAGAGATTTCTCTTTATGATAAAAGGAGACATGAAGAGCAAGAAATCGTGGATTTAATCAAAGAATATGACGCTACATCAAAGGATCTAATACAGATGAACAAAAAACTCACCGACGAAGTATGGAGGCTCTTTCGGCAACTCAAATCCAATCATGTTAAATTGCCGCCATCTGTATTTCCAATCATTGAGTTCTTTCGGTTGAAAATGGAAGAATCTGAAAGACTTCGAAAGCAACTGGCTATTTTTAATCCACAAGATGCACAAAATGCGGAAATTACTTCAGATGCTATTGTTCTACTGGATGAGAGACTTAAACAGTGTTTGCCATTGTTCAACGATCTTGAGAGGATCATGACAGCTCCATCAAGACCCGGCTCCCAAATGTCACAAATGTCATCGTCATGGATGAACTCTGGTGATGAGGATGGATTGTTAGAAGCTGATCCTGGAGCATTTATAATAAGGACAAATAATGGAATTGAAGAACCAAATGAAAGAAGAACACAAAATCCAAGAGTGTCAGCATCTGTGAAGAAGCTCAGGGATTCTTATTCAAATAGTCGAAAAGAGAATGGATCAATGAGTTCAATCGGAACACATTAAAATGTTTATTATACATAATTATTTTGGGTTCAATTCCATTAATGTCATAACATCAGGAATACTCTTATCTGCCTCTTTGTCTAGAAATCGGTATTCTTCATACATTAGTCCTAAAAGAAAAACGCTGAGTGATTGGAAGAGGGAAATAACATAGAAACTCCATGTTGTTGAAGAACAATTACATGAGATGGAACACATAATGATACCACACACAGAACCACAGTAGTTCAGATGTTGTCCAAACATAGAAATCCCTTTTGTTGTTCCATGAATAATGCATAAAGCAAGGTATGGTATATAACCAACGATTTGGGTAAATGAATTGATCCAATTTGTGCTTTCTACTGTTTCGGGGTAAAAAACTGCCAAAAATAATGCAGGAAATACCAAAAAAATTGCAAATAAATATGATTTCTTTTTCCTATAAACAATGAATTGCAAAACATAAACAAAATTCTCAATTAATAGCAAAATACCTGTTAAAACATACTGGAATTCAAGATTCTGAACCAAAGAATTAAAAACATGAAACGACAAACCAACTATCCTTAGCAATACTGCCAAAGAGCTAAATCCCTCCGTGGATTTTCTCTTAAAGTTATAAATGATCTGTGGGAAATGAACAAAAAAGAAGAAACCAGCGCCAAAAACACCCGACCAGCAGCCTAAATCCCGGAAACTAGAGAACCCGCACTCAGTCAACATGAGCAAAACTGTCAAATGTCAATGGAGGGAATTTTGAAGTACGAAGATATGCCCTTGTTCTATGAGATAATTCCGTCTGATTTGGCTTGCCCAAATTATTTGCGTGTTACGGATCCAAAATTCAAAAGTCATTGGTTTTCTATTGACCCTAATCCACATTTGATTGTTCATTTCAAAAAGGAGCGCATACTATTGAGTGGATACCAAATCAGAACTTACGCTGGTGATTCTAATTCAGCACACTTAAAATCATGGATTGTTGAAGGCAGTAATGATGGAGAAAACTGGGACCCTGTGCATTTATCTCAAGATTGTTCTGCTTTAAATTCGCCAAAATCCCAATGCCAATTCGAATTTAATCCATCTGGCCCATACTCACATATCAGGCTTAAGATGGTAGGAAAGAATCATGCAAATGGTCTGGTTATGGTTGTTTCCAGGTTCCAGCTTTTGGGTTCAATCGTTTTGTAGTTTACGTAATCGGCGTTTAATGTTATCAAGTAGTTTTGTTAGATTCTCGTCTGTTCCAGCATTTGGTATCACCACTGCTGCTGCTGAGCAAATCAAAAAGCTCCTCAAGGGTGATTTTGAGAACCGTATTCTTCGAATTGGGCTTAAAGATGGTGGATGTGCTGGTTTTCAGTATGACTTTGGTTTTGAAGCTAAGGAGAAGAAGGGAGATCATGTTTTTGAGAAGGATGGAGCCAAAGTTGTTCTTGACGATAAAGCCTTGCTTTATCTGAGGAAAGCTAATTTGGATTTCGTTTCTAATCCATTTAATTCTACTTTCAAAATTGTTTTACCCCATGATACTGAGTTCCACAGTTGCTCATGTGGTAAGTCAGTTGGTAAAGAACACCATACAAATAAGTGCAGTGAATAAAAGTGAGAATATATATTTACTGATCTTCTGTTTCTACCCCTTGGAAAGGTATATCATCACCTCTTCTATTGACCTCTCCTGGAGAATAACTCCATGCTGATGAAGATCTCCCTTTTTTAAACTGAGTATGTCCCTGAAGAGATGCAGAGGGGAAATGCATTTCTGCAAAAAACAACACAACGATATTAATTATTATTGGGCTGTAAAGCTCTCTATATGGAGCATATAATAGAGATGGATCATAAATAATAGCAAAATTGCATATGCTCCATATCAAAATGGCCAAAAATATGGAATTGAAATAAAAAGACAGTGAACTATTTTGCGATTTTGATGAGTTTCTTTTGATCAAGATACACTTAATGAATGTATATGTATAAAACAAGAACAAAGTGAAACGAGAAAGATTTTGGAACGTTCTTTTTGTGGAATAGATGGAATTGGGTTCTTTATGAATCATTAAAATATCAAGAAGGTTCATCGCATAATAAATCACCAACCCAATCAAAACAATAGTTGGATAGTAACCTATCTTTTGCTTCGATGAATAAAACACAAATAATGATACGATATAATACATGAAATACATCAAAAATGCTGAATCAAAGAAAGCAGATATCAAATCGTACGCCAATGAAGAGCCATCAAATATAATGGATATAGGCTTATTGTATAAAGCTGCGAATACTAGAAGGCTGATTGTTATCTTATGAGGTTTAATTAACACTCGAGATTTAAGAAAAACTTGGATTAAATATAATCCAATATATAATATATCAAATAAAAAGAATACAAACCCATAAATATTGATCATATAATAAAACTTAGGATTCTCATAGACCCATCTGAATGTGCTATAACTCAAAGATGATGAACCAATGATCAATGAACAGTTCATTAGCAGAGTATCAAAATCGAGTTTAGTTTCTGTATGGAATAAAAATGGCTTTGATTCAATAATTCCATTTTCCATGTGAATCTGAACCTGATGTGATCCTGGAACGATTGGCTCTTTTGGCATATTATCTAAAAACTTTTGGTAACTATACTGAATAGTAAGACTAAATGTGGTCTCCTGATTCAATGGAGGGCGGCGGAAAACTAAATAGAACATATGAAACTTATTTTTCTCTGATATATTATTAAATTTCATAATAAAATTGCTTTCAGATGATGATTCCTTGTTTTCTAAAAAATTTGTCGTGTCTACTTTGTGAATTGCTTCTGGACCATATCCACTCGAAAACAATGTGATAAAAGTTATAAGTAAAAACACTAATACTGATAACCAAAGCTCGACTTTAGTCATAATTTCAAAAGAAAACGAAGAAACATCAGATTTCTCAGTATTGTCAGGTTGTGGATCATTAAGTTTCATTAAAAATATGATCCAACAAATAGACCCTAGATTTGTTTTTACTAACATCTAGTCTTCTTATTGACTGTCTAAAAGTGCCAAATGAAGACTGAATATGAAGGAATAGTTGTTGCGGTTGAAGACGGGAGTAGCTTTATTGTTGAAATACTGAACCCTAATGAAGATAGATTTCTTCATATTCACTTAGATCAAGTCGATTCACCAAAATATGGTAATGGTTATTCTGAAAAATTTGGTTTCGAAGCATGGGATGAAATGAGAAAGTTTGTGATAGGAAAAAAAGTCTTTATCAAAAATGCCAAATATTTTCACGTCTTAAAAAAGACATTTATTGGAAATCTGAAATCTTTATATGGGCAGGTTTTTATTGACAATGGCAAAGAACAACATGATATTGCTCTTGAATTTTGTAAAATGGGCTATTTATCTCTGCATTATATGAATCAAAATTCCAGTTATAGAAATAGATTGAAACAGGAAATTGAAAAAGCAAAAAATTCTGGTAAAGGTATTAATTCAAACGCTGAGAAAAGGAAGAGAGAAGAGAAAGCATCGAAATTTGTCACCATTGATCGAGTTTATGATTGCATAGTAGTGGACATTCTTTCCCCCCATGAGTTTGCTATATTTTTGCTTCCAGGTTATTTTCAAATTAAACTGGAAATAAATGGTGTGAAAATAGCTGAGAAACCGGTTTCTGGTGACAAGACTCTTAAGATGTATGCTATTGATAGGAAAATAATTCACAAAGAGCGGAGGATTTATATTACTCATCTCGAAGAAGACAAAGTGTTTGGTTATTTTGTTGATCAGTCCGACCTTTTGATTCGACAAATGATTATTGATGGATTCTTAATCAAAAATTCGATTAGTATATACCTAACTCCATATCAATATGTATACAGAAAGCATTTTGATAAATACTTTATTAATGTGAATATGAAATATGGTGATGCGCTTTTCCCCAATTTCTCATTTGATGGAAAAGTAATAGCTCTATTTAGCAATGATACTTTTCTCATTTCTGATTCAAATCGCAGCTTCTTGTTCTCTTTATCTCTAATTCAGCCTCCGGAGTTTATACCATCAGGGTATATTGAGCCTTTCGGATTTGAAGTTCACGAATATTTAAGAGCAAAAATTTTTTTGCAGAATGTTACTGTAAGAGTTTTTGCAGCAGGAAATGACAGATACTATGGTTTTTTGTACTTTGGAGAAGAATGTCTCAATCAAAACCTTGTTAATGATGGATGGGCAGAAATTACTTTCAATCCAGAGTATACAAATGATGATCCTATTCTCTTTCATTATTATCAAGCATATCAGAATGCTAAAGAACAGAAAAAGGGAAAGTTCGCAAATAATTTAGATCCAATAATTTTGAAAGACTATAGTAGTTCTAATATTGATACATATTCATTGGAAAAATTATATCGCAAAACAATTAAAGGATACATTGACATGATATTCATTAATCATGTTATTATTGTTGTTGATCCGGTTTCTTATGAAGCATATAGGTTCTATTTGGATTATATCCATCCTAGTATATATGTTAACAAAAAAACGAAAAGAGTACTTAAGTATGAATTATCAACATATTTACAAACTTATGTAGAAGTAAATATTAAGAAAGACTTCCAAATGATGCTCTTTTCTGATGTGGTTATAAACAATAATGGAAAAAAGAAGAATTATGTTGAGGATATTATTGAGAATGGATTGGTATCTGTCTATAATGATCAAAAAAATGCAAAAAGATATGCGCAATTATATGAACTTCAGCAACAATCAAAAGAGTTTAGACTCGGAATATGGCAAGACGTCACAAATACTAGCATACATTTAGAAATTGATAGTGTATATAGTGTCCGAGTTGTTAGTATTGAGTCACCAATTAAAATTGGTGTTCAGTTATTGGATGAGTATATCAAATTAGAATCAATATTAGATCGGAAGCGCTCATACTCCTTATCAAAAGAGTGTACATGTGGAGATATAGTATTGGTATTGTTCAATACATTATTCTACAGAGCTAAAATCATTGAAATACACGAAACATGCTACAACACTGAATTCCTTGACTTTGCATATCAAAAAAAGATCATCAAATCTCATGTTTATGTAATTCCTCCAGAACTAATGGCCTTTCCTCCTTTATCCTTTCGAATAACAGTGGATTTTTTGCATGTTGAGACATATGATGATAACGAAATTTCTAGCATATGGAATCTTACACACGGATTGCAATTATATTTGCATATAACATCTGATTCCCCTTGTATTAAGGGAATCCTAATGACGCAAAATAGCCTTCCATGTAATAATGTTAATGCTTTAATACCCAAAATTATGAAAACTGCAAGGAGAGAAGCTCCAAGCAAAGAACTGGTTCATTTGTATGAACAAGTATTCAAATAATAAATTTTGTTTGTAATAATGATTTCGTTAACACCTAACATGGCCACACACTATAATATATGTAAAAAACTTAGTCAATTAGTGATGGTTATTAGTAGCATGGAAGATGAAATCGAAACCAATGATTTTTCGAAGAGATTATTGGATAAAGAATACCAAGAGATTTTTAAAGAAATATCTAATTATAAACGTAATAATATAGCATCAAATAATTCAAATGATGATAAATCTCAGTATTCGAAAAAGTACGGCGAAATGAAATCTGAATATAGGCTTATTGTCCCAAATAATATTAAATTATTTGAAAAATGCTCAAATATGGTTAGGGAAATGGCCGAAAAAGTAAAAGGGATTGTTAAAAAAATATCAAATGATCTAGAAAATAATGAAAATGAATTTGTCGAACTTGTTGATATGGTAATAAACTCAAGTGAGTCAACTAGGAAGAAGTATTCAAGGACTTTGTCATCAAATTTGGAAAAAAATGACAAAGAACATTCAGAAAATGTTCATAAAGCCCAGAATGATCACGAAAAAAGGCTGAAATTAATGCAAAGTGAGTATTTAAAAGAGATTGAAAGAATCAAATCCGAAAATCAAGGTGACAATGCTGTTATAAATGACTATCAACCCATAATTTTAGGTTTTAAAGAATCGATAATGTCTTCGAAAACTTGTGTAAATGAAATTACAAGTGGGTTTTCTAATAAGTTTAGTTTATTTCGGAGCAAAATGAAATCTTTGATGATTCAGGAACTAAGTAGAGATGATCAGATAAAAAAATTGGAGGATCAATATAGGAGATTTGAATTAAAGAGTATGAAAATCAAAAACAGAATAGTTAAAAATTCTAAAACAAGAATTGGTTCTTTGAAATTAATTGAAACTCAATATAGACTCATAATTCAATACTTAGAAAACTTCAGAATGTCAAGTGAAAGTGTATATTATGAACAAATAGATTTGCTAAACAAAAGAAATGAGCAAGAACTTTTCAATCAAAAAAGCTTAAATATGCATAAAAACCTAAAAAAAGAATACAAATCATTACAAGATGAAAAAAAGAGGATATATAAAAAGTATCAAGATGATCTATCAAAACTTCAAAATATGTATTTTTCTTCCATTAAGTCAAATAAGGAACATGATTCAAAATTCCGTAAAATTATGGATTCTCTATCATCTGAGTTTGAAGAAAAGCAAAGGTACTCCAACATTCAAATAGATGTGCTTAGGAATAAAAATGATAAAGACTACTATATGCAAAAAGATAGGTTTAGGGTTATGATTGAGAATGAATGCAGACAAATATTGGAAAACAAATCAAATATTGAGGAATCAAAAGAAATATTGAAAATGAAAGAAGATTTTAAGAGGATTGAAAAAGAATTAAATTCTCTTCCAACATCCCAAGCAAAATGTTATCAACCTGTATCGGATAAACAAGTAGCAGAATCATCAAGATTTTTGAGGGCAGCCAAACTAGCTGCGGAAGAAGATATGAGATTGCTTATCAAGTCATATAATGATGATGAAGAAAATGAAAAATCTAGGCATTTAAAATGCATGGAGAAAATTCAGTATTTGGAAAACTATGATCAGACTGTTGAGATTCTCGAGAATACAAAAATGGAAAATGAACTGCTTGACAATATGATTGAGCAGATGAGAGCGATTTCTGAGATATCTCTTTCTTCAAACATTGTAACACAAGACTTGGAATCATTAGTAATGGAAAAAGAAAAATACTTGGCTGGTTTTCGTAACCTTAACTCAATCAACATTCAACAGATTCATGAAGAATTTTCGAAAAAAAAGAATGAATTAATCAAATCACATAAAAGGGTACTAAGGTCGATTAAAAATCATTTACCAAAAACAAGTCATACACTCAGTCCAATTGATCAAGTATCTGAATCAAATATGAATTCTTTCAAAGTTTATGTCGATGATTATGACAATATGTGCAAAAGATATATACAGGACCGAAAGCTCGAAAAACAAGGTTTAGAAGAATATTTAGATGAAAGAATAGCAGTAATTGAAGAACAAATAAGCACATATAAATCAAATCCAACTGTACCTCCAGAACTAAGATTAAAGCGTCTTGATGCACAAATTCAAAGGCTTGATATGGAGTATTCTAGAATAACAAAGCAACTTAGAGACCTCAAATTCCGTCCAAATAAATTAACAACAGATAAAACTACTTCACCAAGTACTAGATCATTAATAATCAAGTAAATGTTATCTAATTACTGGATGGGATATATCATATATTACATCCCAATTTGAATTTATGGAGAATTCTGCTTTTGTGATCTTTTGGGATGGTATTTCTGCCTTATCTCAGCCAAATGAAAGCGTTTATTTGTCTACAGTTGAGTGGATGAAAAACATATCATCACAACTTTTTATTCATTCATTTTATACTGGAAATCCGAGTACGTGTATGGCTCATAAGAAGAGCGTTAAGGTTGTGATTGGTTACCACCTTCAGTTTTTGCATTTATTAGTGATCAATGCTACCCCTCCTTTTTGTGAAGTATTATTCCTTTCTCCATTGTTTACCCCCTTACGAAATTGTTTAGAAAATCGATCTTCTGAAATAAGAGTAATTAACTCTGACTATTCTCGTGATATTCATCAACTTTTTGTTCAGTATTTCAAAATACCAATTCATGGTTTCGAAACCCTTATTGACGATTCTGCATTATGGTCAGAGTATGTTTTACGAAAGAATATAAGCGATTATATCAAGAAAAGTATTCTCACAGTATTAAATAAAGCAAAAAAGCCTGAATATGAATCTGAAGTGCAATCCATTATTTCTACCCTCTCCTTTATATCATCTGATCCAAGATTCTTGAAAATCGAAGAAAAGCGCCTTCTTCATGCTACTTTGGAAGTTTTATTTAAGCTTTTTGTATGGATATCGAATCCATGTACTGATCCGCATCTAAAAGGACCTGATAGTATATGAATAGACTTTTAATTATCAATGAGGGTGATTGATTTCATTACATCTTCGTAAAATTCTTCCCAGCTTTGTTCAGCTGAGGGAGAATCTGAGAGTTTTCTGTTTGATGTTGGAGGGAAAACACCGCCTGATGGTAATTTACTCTTATCTGTCTGTTGCTTGCCATCCAATATGAACTTGTCACAGTAATCCGGTGGAAGACCAATCTGTCTTGATGCTTTTGATATCCAATCAACCAGAATATATATAGAATCTCTGGCTTGCTTGGCTGCCCTTGCAAGTTCTTGAGGAGATGCTGTTGATGATAGGAGCTTATAAAACTCATCTTTAACCGCATTTATCTTTTTGTCTGTTTCTCTTTTAATCTGATTCTTTTTCAAAGCATATACGTCTGCTTCTTCAAGAGCTAAATAAACCCTACGAGCCATTATCATTTGTGCTTCACTGGATGATTCTTCTCTTGCCTTTAATTTGAGAGTATTAAGTTCAGATATGGCTTTGAGGCATTCTTTCTTTCTCTCGTGTAATTCATTCTCGGATTCAAACAGCTTATTATTTAGATTATCTACTTCCTTACAACCTTGAATAAATGATTCTGTAAGATCCATTGATTGCTCTTTGAGGGATTTAATTCTTTCTTTCCTTTCTTCAATTTCCCTTCTTTGGTCGCACAAGATCCTTGAAAGTTCTCTCGATTGCTCTTCAGCTGCATTTGATCTTGATTCATCAAAATCAAGAAGAACAGAATGATCAATAGGGTTCTGAAGCCTTTTCGTTATAAATCCATCAACGTTGTTCATAAAAGATGATATCATGTCTTCCAAGCCCTTCTTTTCTTGAGACTTTCTTTCTTTTGCATCACTTAATTCTTTAATTAGAGATTGAACGGATTCAACAGTTGGAGATTGAGAAACAATTGGAGGAGGTCCTTTCGTAGGATGCTCTTGTTGCCTTCGAAGTTCAGAGAGCTTCAGATCAATTTTAAAAGCACGTATCTGTAAATTATTATACTCTTGGATTAAGTTTGATATATCATTAAAATGAGATGAACTTTTACCCAAACTAGTAAGTCTGGTTTTTAATTCATTGCAAACTTGTTCGTAATTCTTTAAAAGTTGGACATGTTCAGCTATACATGTATCAGGATCTAATCTATACATTCCCGAAGAAAGATTCTGATCAATCAAATCACCTATAAACTTTGTCATATTATTATTATAAAAGAGTTTGACAGATCTGGATCCATTATTGTTAAAAACGTGAAAACCATTTGATAATGGTACTAAAAAGCTAGCATCTGGCAAAAAAGTGTTAATATCAAAGAAAACCCATATTGAGTTGTCAAAATCAAATATCCAGCAATTATTAGACCTTCCATCTTGGCATAGACCGCCAAATGCAAAAAGTCTTCCATCTAAAACAAATGAATCATGGTCATATTTCCCAGCAATATGGGCGATTGTAGGAACATCAGTAATTAACCCCGAATCCAAACTAATAAGTTGAATACTCTTTGAAATTGAATAATCATCATTAAGCCCTCCATACATGCAAATGGTCTGCCCATATAGATAAGATAGTGTCTGGCGTCCACATGTTATACTTTTTGTCAATTTCAATCTTGTTTTTTCAGAATTCTTCAAATTAAGTAGCCAAACTGGAGAATCACCATTCTCACTTTTTCCTCCACAGATAAACATAGACGAACAGTACTCAAGCCAGCATGAAGCATGGTATGCACACCCAGGAACATCATGTGAAAAGGGAGACCAAAGAGAATTCGCAAATATCCACATCTCTGATGAGTATCCCGAATTAGTTTCACCTCCAAAAAAAACAATTCCAAAGCTAGTTGATAAAACACTTTGTCCAGGTAATATTTTGAACGGAATATCAATGGATTTCCAATTTCCTCTGGTTTCAAGTAGGTGAAAACCATTGTTACTGACCATGTATTTAGAACCTTGGTGGTCAAAAATTTTATAAGAACTCTCGCACACGTCACCATGGTTCAGAGTCGGGTCGATTTTCCCAAACACACAGGGCTTGTTTTTCATGATACTTTTGCCTGTGAGGGTAAATAACTTTACTAATCGTTTTTCGAAAGTTGCCCAAACGATCAAATAAATCATTAATGTCAACTCCTCTATATAAGACAGCCTTGATTTGCGGTGGCGCTGGGTACATTGGATCTTTTGTCACTCGAGACATGATCAAGATATGTGAGAAAGTTGTGGTAGTAGATAATTTTTCTAACGGTCATAAAGAGTCTGTTGAAAGCACTTCTGCCATTCTCATTGAGGGTGATATTTGTGAAAGGAGCTTTTTGGAATCTGTGTTTAAGGAGCATAAGCCTGAGATTGTTGTTCACCTATGTGCTTCAATTCAAGTTGGAGAATCAATGACAAAGCCTTTTGAGTATTACCGCAACAATGTTGATGGATTTCTGACTTTGGCCGAGTGCATGAGAGACTATGGTTGTAAGAATATTATCTTTTCGTCGACTTGCACAGTTTTTGCTGAACCAAAAGCAATCCCAATTAATGAAGATAACACATATTGCGCACTCAACCCTTATGCCGAAACAAAGGTTGTTTGTGAGTATTTATTGAAGTGGATGGATTCCGTTTTTGGAATTAAGTATGTTCTTTTCAGGTACTTCAATGCAGCTGGTGGTGCTTTTGATGGATCAATTGGTGAAGATCATCGACCCGAATCACACTTGATCCCACTCGTTTTACAAGTTGCCCTTGGTCAAAGAGACCATATTGATATTCTTGGAACTGATTATCCCACCCGTGATGGAACATGCATTCGTGATTATATTCATGTTGCTGACATTGCATTGGCTCATGTATGTGCAGCCAAATACCTCAAGAATGGAGGCAAGAGTGATGATTTTAACATTGGAAATGGAAAAGGCTTTACTGTTCTTGAAGTTGTTGAGTCATGCAGGAAAGCTACAGGACATCCAATTCCAACCCAACTCAAAGGAAGAAGGGCAGGAGATGCTGTTGAGATGAATTCTAACTCCGCAAAAGCAAACTCGATTCTTAAATGGATTCCTCAGATTCCTGACCTTGATTCCATTGTTCAATCTGCTTGGGCATGGCACTCGAAGCATCCTAAAGGTTACTAAAGGACAGTTTAATGAAAGTATTAAGGGTTTCCAATAGCACCAAATTATTTAATAATCCAAAACTCGTGTTTTTACCTTTTCTGGAGAATAACATGCAAACTAAACTCTTTTCTTGTTGCTCGAATTACATAATTGTTGTTAACCAAAATAATGAGATTCATGTTTTAGGCAAATGCCAAATTTTCAAGAACAAGCATGGTTTATGGAACAATAATGATGTTTTATTGAAAATATATAAGAATGAAGATCCGATAATCAAGATTTGCTGTTCAACAAATTTAATTATGTGTGCAACATTACAAACAACTCTGATTGTTGCAGGAGGGCCTTTTGGAGAGTCTTTTTTAACATATGAAACAGAAAACACTGTTGATCTTTTATGTGCCTCACAAAACATGGTTGCTTATTCTTCTTCTCATACTCTAACAGTGCTTCCATCTCCAAAAGATATGGAGATTAAGTATCAATGTGAATCCAATATTGTTGGTATATCTTCACATCGTGATGTGTTTTTTGTTTTGTTTGAGAGTGGAGAACTATGTTCAACAAAACCAATTCTCTCAAGATTTTTATATGATTACGAAAGAAAAGACTCTCTTTACAATGTTCAAGCATTGATTGGTGTGTTTGTTATTTACTCTGTATCTTCATATGGTTTCTTATTAGCCATAACTAATAATAACACAGCTGTCTTGATTAATATTGAAAGTAATGCATCCCTCCCAATTCAAATACCTCTTGATTCTGGTTTTGATACAATCATTTATGGGTCATTATCACCCAATGAATTGTTTTTATTTACCATTAATGGAAATATTCATCATTTTTCAATTAAAGAACTTTTTGCCCCGGATTGGGTTGGGATGAAAAATGATTCAAAATGGATACATAATTACCCTATTCAGGATCTTTTATCAACAAATCAAGATATTTATGTTGTTATTGGAGAGTTTTATCCAAGAAAAGTTGCATTAAAACCAGAAATAATGAACCTTGTCGATCGAAAAAGCTCATTTATGATACTGCACAATAACTTTTTAATAGATATAGATCCAAAACGTTGGGAAAATGTTGGGTTTTGCTCAGGAGATATTGTATATTACATGCATTCTCATATGGTCTATTTGGGAGGAACAAGCAAATCTATGTATCTACAAAGTATCACATCAAACAGAATAATTGAAATCGAACACATTTCTGATATGATCAATACAATGTTGTGCTTGCCTTTAATCTGGAGGAGAGGTTCTTTAATCAAGAGCTTTGCATTGACTGAAAATGCTAGCCTTCAGGTTGATACATCCCCATCCGAAATGCTAAAAATATCTCCATTTCTATCAGATGATCTGATACATCACCCTTTATATGGAAATGGAAATGTACTTGGTGTTCGAGCAAATTCCCTGGTAATAAGATTTAAACATAAAACTGTATTTGCTCAATCTGAAACGCCATCAAACTTGATCAAATCTCTTTCTTTGATTGAAAGGGAAGGTAAACAAGTATTTCTTGACACTAATATCAACAAAACTGCAGTTTTAATCGAAAAAAGAGGGATTGAAGGCTTCGATTGTCTCAACATTGTATGTCATAGTGAGTTTGGGATAGGTGTTTTTTTAGGATGTTTGAATAATAGCTTGGCAATTCGCTTTGTTAAGGACTCTGGTTATGTTAGAATGATTCAGTCATTTGAGTTCCTTAATCATTTAAGGACTCAGAGTGAAAATGTAGTAACAATGAAATCAATAAGAAATGATATGATTGATGTTGACCTTGATGAATCAAAGTGCCAAAAACTTGGATGTATTCCATATGACTATATTGAGCATAATGGAATCTATGCTTTGTGTTTAGGTTCCACAATCATAGATAATGAAACCAAATTGGTTTTTCAGACAGAAGATATGATATTGAGCAATATTGGAGTTGGAATTATGAATTTGGATCCTTTGAATACAAGAATTATCGCCAGATTATCAAGTCATGGAACAAGGTTGATTTTTGATAGCAATGGTAAAGAAGTTCAAATATCAATTAACACTGATGATTTTCTTAGATATGATCTTCTTCCTCTTGATCTTATTAAAATTGATGATGCAATTGCGATGGTGATTGGTATAAATGAATATGGTATTTGGGTTCAATGGGAGAATTATGAATATGCTTCCATTTTAAATCAAACTAATTATGAACTCATTTATCGAAGATATGATCGAAATGTATTTGGCAAAACTATAGAAACGATTAGCTCATCATTGCTTATTGATATGATGTCTTACAAAGCAAAATGGTTCAGACCTGGCGATATTGTAAAGCAAGATGATCATGAATTCATAATTATTAGTTGCATTAACAACCAAGATTTTTTAGTAAGATTCGCAAATAAAAGCCTGGTGATATGTACCGTGAACCCATTTGGGTTTTTGGCAGGTACCCTAATTCATAGACCTTTCAGATTATAACGATATAATAATATTTATAAAAAACAATTGTACTTTGGAGAAATTGATAATTATGAGGACTAAAAGAAATGATACTCTCCTGTGTATCAAGTTGTGGAAATCCATATAAACAATGTTCATTGGTATATATTTAAAAATTGGATATTGGGCTAACTATAAGCTTTATATTAACTATCTATCTATTTTGTTTGATAGTTAATATAAAGCTTATTTCAAAGGTATAAAGGAGAAATAGTTATTATTTGATGATTGAAATTAATGTTGGTGAATTTAATCAAATTAAATAGAATAATGTTTATTGTAGTTTTTCAAATTCAAATAATTGAATAAAATCTCTCCATTTTTTCAAAACCTTGTTCATATCGTTCAAATAGAAATTATCAATTGTTCTTCATTCAAGCCAAGAGATACCATTTTATATTATTTGAACCAACAATTCTTGTGTGAATATTGTAAACATTCGTATTTTTTGAAATTGGGAAAAAATGACATACAAAGTTAGAAAGCCTTATTATGGGCCTAAATTCATAACAAAACTATCAAAATATTTATGTTAAAATATTATTCAAATGTTTATTTATCGAACATTATGTAAAGCGGCAAATCAAAAAGTGCAATTCTACAGTAAAATGATTAACACATTATTCTTGGTTTGTCATTACAATGATTTCTATTCTGATACTTTTAGTTTGCATTCTGATTTAAAATCTCGTTTTACGCTTAATGGAGGAAATTATTTCATTCAATACTGTCTTTTTGTTAATTTCAATTCCCAACAGTATGGAGGATGTATTTATGTGGGAACGTCAAGTGGCTCCACTTTCGTTATTGAAGACTGTTCTTTCGTTTCGTGTTCGTCGATTGCTTATGGTGGAGCTATATATGTTGCTGGAAAGCAAATCTCAACACAAAGAATTTGTGCTTCTGAATGCTCGTCTGGAACATACTTCTTTTCTTACATTGAATCGCAGGCATCATTTCCATCCTTCGATATTATGACATCAATACAGTTATCAAAATGTCCAAGTGGCAATTACATGTCAAAATGGACTAATGGAGACCAAAAGCACGAATCATCGAATGTTTCTTATTGCATTAGTAATTATTGCGCTGTGTGGACCGAAGGTGTGTCCAAAAGTAAGTTTTGTACATACACTGGTTTTCACGGATCAGCTTGGATTGGTGTTTTCTTTTATATGGCAGTAAGTTCATTATCATATAGCAATCTAGTGAACAATACTCAAGTTTCCTCCACGTGGGGATTCGTGTATTCATCTATAGATACAGAATTATCCGAATGTATTTTAATTGATAACTCTGTTTGGGTATTTCAATCAGTTGGAGGTACCTTGAGTGTAATCAATAGCTACATTCAAGTTTCCTATACTAAATCAGGAGCTGTGAATATTATATCACCAAAAACTGTACTGGTTATGAATAAGCTTAACCATTTGAACTCATATTTATGTTTGGGAAATAATATTGATAAAATGACCAATTCTATTTTGGCATTTAAGGCAAGTCGAATCATAGTATTACCTATATTTATGGCTTTAAATCTATAGGTGTTATCCAATAAACTTTTCATGAGGTAAATATTTTTATTGTTTATTCTTCCTAATTCTCTCCTTTAACTGTTTCACACCCAGGCAATTTGTCATGAAGTGTCCGTGAACAATCCGCTTGGATTTGAAATTAGGGCCAAATATTCGTTCATACTCATCCTCAAGACACTTTATTGGATTATCACATTCTACTGCTATCCTTTTGATCATTTCGGTGAACTCAATGCATTTATCTCCAAAAACTTTGATGTTATCAATAATATTATAATGTGAGAGTGCTGCAAATTTTGCTCCTGAATTCATAATTTTCTTGATGCTATGGATTGTATCATCTGGGTCAAATATTATTGGACATGAAGTTATAGGCTTATCAATTTGATCATATAGTGTACCAAATGCATCTCCTGTAAACACAAGTTCATCTTGGTTACTTAAAATAGTGATATGATCAGGTGTGTGGCCTGGTGTGTGCAAGATACTAAGCTTTCTGAAACCATTAAAGTCGATTTCTTGTCCATCTTTCAGTTCATTCAAGAATTTCTCTGGGATAGGCACTATATGTTTTCCAAATTCTTCATCATATCTCCTCAAAACTCGGCTCATATGCTTAATAATAGCTGATGGATCCCTTAAAACATTTAGAGTCTTATTATGAGCGAATACTTTAATTTTTGGAAAATCTTGAATCAATAAAGATGTGGAACCAGAGTGGTCTAAGTGTGAGTGGGTAAGAATCAACGATTGAACATCTTCATCTCTGGCTCCAATCGATTTTAATGAATTCTTAATTATTTGATACCGAGCAGGAGTACCGCAATCAATCAAAGCAATTTTTCCCTCCGGAGATCTCATTAAATACGAAGCAGATATGCTTTTATATCCACAATACTCAACATCAATTCCAAAAATATGAGGAAACCTTGTCTTCAGCATCTTTCAAAGAGAACAAAACACGGAAACAAGTTACAAAACAACATGATTTTTTGCATAAAATTTAATATGAATTCTCGTTTTTTTCCAAAATCGCAAAAAGATGTCAAGCCCGGGCTTGAGAAGCTTCATAGATTAGTTCCAAACCCGGAAAAAGGTAAGAAAAGCAATGAGTTGCGTGAATCGATGCCTAATAGTTGGTTTTATGATGAAAAGAAGACTGACTCGTTGTGGAACGATATTGAGCAATCTTCAAACAGAAATGAAAACCAAATTATGGTTGAAACGAATCCATTTAGGAAAATTGATGAATCAGCGCATCGGATAAGATCAACAATTTTGAATTTTGAACTTCAAGATCAGGAGTTTTTGCTTCAATTAATGGATTTGCAAGGTGAAAGTTCTGGTGTCGATCATTTGGATCAAGAAAGCTTTCTTCTAGAGTCCAAACTGAGACTGAGTAATATGATTGAAGAACACTTGGAGTTTTCTGAAAGACAAGTGAAACTGCTTGATTCTCTGTTGATATGGTTTGCTCAGACAAAGGAAAGTCGAAGAAATGAAAATGGAGAACTCAACAATGAAAAGCAATCAATAGATGTTCAATCGTTGAAAGAATTGCTTGAAACAATCAAAAATTCCCAAATTGAACATGGGGAAAAGGCCACCCTACTACATCAGGATATAGTTCAGAATCTAAGCACAAGGGTTAATGAATATCAGAAAGAGATATCACAAAGAGAGTTAACTATATCTCAAATGAACCAAGAAATCCAAGAGAATAAAAAGAAAGGAAGGAGATCTATTCGATCATCATTATCTAGAGAGATTAATTGGGAAGGTGAAATGGTTGAATCGCAAAGAAAAATTATTGAACTTCAGCAACAGATAACCAAACTGAGATCAGCGCTTTCTGAGTTTACCAGTAATGCCCCACCAACAGATGAAGCGAAAAGGGTTATTTCTTCACTCCCATACAATGAGAACTATATTGAACCCCAAAGAAGTTTTACATTGGAGCAAGAACTAGAAATTGAAGCAAAACTTAAGACTCTGAGTGAACAGGTTAAAAACCTTAAATTAGAAGGTAAAGAACAGCAAGAACAAATCGTCAAATCCAGGCAAAATGAACTTCTAATGGAAAAAAAGATTGCACTTTTAGAAAGACAGAAAAAGGCACTTGAAGGATCACTTCAGGCTGCTAATAAGAAGCAAGAACAAATTGAAACATCATATAAACAAAAGTTAAGTAATGCTCAAAAAGACACAAATTCTTCTTCCGCTCCCTTTAATGATCCTTCAATTGATTTAACGAAAAAATATGAAACAATGATTCAAGAACTTAAAGATCAGCACAGAGCTGTTATTCAGCAAATACAAGAACAAAATGAAACGAGGCTGAAAGACCAAATGGTAGAATTGTCGAATTCAATACAAAATAATGATCATGCAAAATTATTTGATCAGACAATTGCACATTATAATGATGAAAATGAAAGAGTAAAAAGAGAGTACAAAGATCAGATCAAAGATATGAAAGCTGCTGCGTCAAACCAAATAATGACCATTTCAAAACAATATGAAAAGATATTAAACAAAAAGCAAAATGAAATGGAAACTATGAGAATGAACATTGATAACGAAGTGAAGAACAAAGTTATTGAAATTAGAATTGAGTTAGAAGATCAGATGAACCAATCAATGCTAGAATCAAAGGAACAATCCTTTTCTCAACTTTCATCCTTGAGATCTGAGATGTCTGGTGAAATTCAAGACTTGAAAGCTCAACTGATTTCTGCAAAGAGAGAAAGAGATTCATTTAGATCAATTATTGAATCTGCTAATCTTGGTATTTCTTTGGATATTGATGAAGAAGAAGACTCTAATCAGAGGCAGACATCAACTGAAGATGTTTTGTTCCTATCATTACAGGAGATTAAAGAAAAAGAAATTGAGAAACAAGTTTCTGAAAAGTATGCTCTAATGCTCAAGTCTCAAAAAGAGTCATTGATGGAATCAAAACAATGGGAAATTGAACAAGCAAAACAGTATTATTTATTACAACATGAGACTTCTTTAAATGAAATAAGGTCTGGAATTGCATCAAAGATTCATTCTTTATATGATACAATTCCTTCGGATCAACCAATTTTGGAAGAATTTTTATCCCAAACACTGTTTATTCTTGAAAAGAATGATATTTCCCATCTTGAAGAAAAGTTTCAACAGCCAACAATTCCAATATCTGAAGTTGAAAACAAAGTATCTGAAATGAGAGAAAAGATAATTGAGTTAATGAGTGAGAATGAAGTCTTAAAAAAGGCTTTCAAGACAATTCAGCTTGCTGATAATAAGAGCACATCTGCAATTTTTAACGCTTTAACTCAAGCAGCCCATGAAGAAGCTGTAAAAATCGCCAAAGTAGCAACTGAAAACAATGATGTTCCCAAATCTAAGTCTTCTTCATCTCCTAACAATAAAATGAGCTTGAAGCCAATCAATTTGCCTAACCTAAGCTTTCATAGTGTAATATCTTATGATATAGGTGATAGTTTTGTTGTTGAACCTGTATCTGCCCCAGCTGATATTCAATATGTAAAACCTATTGTTAAGAAATCAAGCCGTCATGATATTGCTCGGCTTCCTGCAAAAAAAACGGAAGAAAATTTCTATGATAAAGAAAATGGAAACCATACCTTCTGTTCTCATTGTGCGAAAGGGTTTTCTTATAATCCAGATTTTCTTGACAAAAAGATTATATTCGCGACAATTACTTCATGTCCTCGTTGTAATTCTCCTGTTATTTTTTCCGATGATATTGATCAAAATCCTTTATCATCCTCGAGATCAAATGCATCTGAGTTGATTGTTGAATCAGAATACACCCCAAGCTTTCTTGAGGAGTCAAATTCTGGTTTGAATACTGATCGAAAAGATTCATCAAGAAATGTTTTATCATCACTAAGAATCAATGAAAGTCGTAGCCAAAAAGGTAATACACACTCTTCAAGAAGCACAAGAGTCAATTCATCAAAAACTGAGAAAGAGAATAATGACCAAGAAGGATCACCTAATATTTTGAACAAAGATGATTCTAATGATGGTGTTATATCCAGTAAAGGCGGGCCTGAACATATAGATGAACAAGCAATTAAACCCCAGTTTTCTGACATGGATTCAAAGAAGTATAAAATTGAACTTGATAAGGCACTGGAACAAAATAGTATTCTTAAGAAAAAACTTAAAAAATTGATGAGCAATATGAATGATATTGAGACGTTTTATTCTGATAAAATTGCACATATTGAAGCAGAAGCTCATAAAATCCAAACTCAAATATTAGGGGATTCTATTGATGTCCTAGAATCTGCCCATTTACTTGATAACTCAGAAAAAAGTATTATTCAAAAAATTGACACATCAAGAAAAATTACCAAAGATGTTATTGAAATGCCTATATCACAAGACTCAAATCACTTAGTAGAAGCTAAAAGACTTCATGATGAATCTACTGAAATTACTCCGTCTAGAGGTGCAAAAGCTGTAAATGATTTAATCGCTCAAACTCAAAATGTTTTGAAAAAAATTAAGGGAGAAAAAAAAGTGCCTAATAGATCCCTAAGGTCTCTTCCAATCATTCCACAAGCAATCATTTTGAAATTATCTCATATTCACACATATAATCAAGAAACCAAGCTTATTGTTCGATCATTTATAGATGAACTTCAACAAATTAATGTTTCATATAAAAACAAGGTGAAGGGAATGATCAACTATTTAAAAAATATGAATAGTGAGCTTCAGGAAACCATATCTTCTTTGAAATTATCTATTCAACAAAAAGATGATATTATTAGTGATTATCAAGCGGCAAATGCAAAACTCCAGCGTGAAAATGATGAGCTTAATGGAGAAGTTACAAGATCAATATCTGCTATTCAGAAACTCTCAATCGAAAATGAAAACAATGAAATTAGTATATCTATATTGCGAGAAAATGAATTGTTGCAGAACAAACATATCAAGGAATTATCTGATGATGTTCTCTCTTCAAGAGTTAATGAAACAAAGTCAAAAACTGAACTTGATGAGCTAAAAGTATACACCACAGTATTAGAAAATGAGAAGATATTGTCTAGTAGGTCGAGAGTTACTGCAATTAGTGATAACATCCCGTCTTTTGAACTCGTTCCTCCCTTTGTTTTGTACACATCAACTTTGCAACCAGCTCCATATTCTTCAGGATTTGCTTTGTTATCAAGAGATGAGGTGAAAGCATTACACTCCACAACACCTTCAAATATTGATAATCAGACCAAGCGCAGTCAAAACTCATCAAAATCGATTCATTCAAATAAAGTTAATAACACCCAAGTGACAAATGGAGGAGTATCACGGCCAACAAGTTCAATTAGTCGGCCAATACTAACCAAATCCATATCCAAACCACCAGCATCAATTCCTGTCCTTAAAAATGTTTCTATTGCCAAAGAATGCAACCCCGCAATTCAAGGATTCGATTTTCTGGTTCCATTGGTTGAGAAAGATAATTCTCATTCAATAATTGCCTATGTAACAAGATATGTGAAAACTGAAACCACTGTTGAAAAACCTAAATCATCAAGGTCTGTAACATCAACTAAAATGGATAACCCATCTAGACCCATAACTATTGAATCACTTGTTCAAACAAAGGATCCACATACTGAAAAATTATTAGAAACCTTTAGTAGTCGCATTAAATCGCTGGAATCTGTGATAAAAGAGAAGACTACTGAAACAATACGAGCAAATGAAAAGCTTCATGCTGTATCATTGAGTCTTTATCAAGCAAAACAAGAGATAACTAAAAGTATTCGAAGAGAAATGAAATCCAATTTACTTAACCAATCTGCACATTCTCAGCTGAAAAAAGCCCTTGATATTGTATCTGAAAGGGATAATCAAATTTCAGCCCTGAGAAGGATGCTTAATGAGTACAAAGCATTAAATGCGGCATCAAATCAAAGGCTGTCCAAAATACATAATTCTACCATGTTATCTGGTAGTAATTTGGGAACAGTTTTCTCTGTCCTAGCTAGCTCATCCAGGCTCACGAACATGGAACAACAAGAGATCAAAATGCTTGAAAGACTTGAGATTAAGCGTTCATCAATTATTGTGAAAGAAAGAGAAAAGCTTATGAAAATCCTTAGTGCTTTGGAATTAGTTAATTCTTCATCGAAGCCAGATCCAAAACCCATTATAGTGTCATCTGTTACTAAGAAAAAGCCCAATTCCTCTCGAAATAGGGTATCGAATTCGGTAATTGGGCCTTTATAAATGTATGTTTTTTATTATTTATTAGCAATTGCTTCAAACCACTCTAAGGCAACCTTCTCAACAAATGAGTTCTTGCCTAATAAGCCTGTAAGAAATGAGACATGGCCTCCTGTTTTTGTTTCAACAAAAATTACGTTTTTGCTTTCAGTAACTTCCTTTATAGGCATTAATTCCTTTCCAGTAAATGGATCATCATCTGCGCCAATCATCATCATTGGGCATTTAATCTCGGAAATTTTGCTATGTATAGCTGTATGAGCATAATACTCCCTACTGTCTTTCATTCCTAGGTAAGGGGCAGTAAAACAATCATCAAATTCTCTAAGAGTTTTGGAAAGTAGGGCTTGCTCTTTATGAGCTTCTGGAATGTGATCATTCTTCTTAAGTTGATGTTTGATCTTTGATAAAATAAATGGCAGATATAGATCCCCTCGTCCATCCTCGAGTATCTTACCAGCTCTATGAGCATCATATGTGTGAGATACACAGCATGTACCTGATACGCTTCCATCTATGAAAGAAAATTGAGCAGTTAGATAAGCCCCCATAGAAAAACCAATTATAAATATATCTGAAGGGGATCGAGTCTTTTTGATATAGCTAACAATAAATTGAAGATCATCGGCTTCATAGCAATTATATATTCTTGATGAGGTAAGTGGAGCACCGGAACATCCTCTTGAGTTGGCTACTACTGATGCCCAACCTTTTCTAACACATTTTTCGGCCATATTATTGACACATGCCTCTCTTGTCCCTCCACCAAGTGTATGACAAATAATAACAATTGGTGTCTTATCAGAATAGCTTTTTGGCATGAACCAATCAAGAATTGCACATCCTCCATCTGGAAAATCAATAGTTTCCCTTTTTGGTTGCATTTTTGAGCTTTTTCTGAATCTCATCCCGTATATTGTATGCATATTCGATGTAAAAAGCCATGGTGTGGACAAATACATTTCCTTAATAGTTTTCATACGATTAACTAATGATGAAACATTACCATTAGGATTGAAGAATATTTTTGGCTTATCAACCTTAATAATAATCCAGAAAAGAAGAATAAATAAGAAAACAAGACTTACTGTCAGATACATTGAAATAGACGATAACTAAACAACAGAGGGAGACGGTAATGGGGTAATACGGAGTTGCTGTAGCAATCTCTTATATTTATCTATCATTACTTTCGCTGTTGCCTTCTTTTTCTCGATATCTTTCTTTTCTTTTTCGATTCTTTTCATTCTTAGCTCGAAATCACGTAACTCTTCATTAGTTGTTAGGTCTTTTGTTAATGATACTGAACGCTCAGCTTCAAATGAACTCTTAAGAGATTGTATTTCTGCTTTGAGTGATTCTATTTCTTCCAAAAGGCTATTTTTGGCGGAATCTCCGAATTCAGACTTGTATACCTCTAATGCCTGATTAAGCTCTTCTTCTTCTTTGATTAATAATTTTAATTTCTCCCTCTCCAATTTCTCGCTATTTCTCGTCGCTTCAAGAGTTTTCCAAAGCTTTGGAACATCTGGCTTTCCTTTCTTTTGTCCCTCTGCTAGTTCTTTGTTCTTTAATTCAAGAACAACTCTCAGATCATTAACTTTTCTGATTTGATTACGGATTATTGGTCCACTTTCTTCAATTCGTTTGTTCAAAACATTCAATTCCTCATTTTGTTTCGCAATTTCCTTCTCAACATTGAATCTGGCGAGTTCTTCTGGTGAAAGAGCAGATTCTCCGTCCTCTTTCTTAACTCTCCGGATTTCAAATATGATTCTATCAATTTCTGTCTGAAGAGTGTCGTTTTCTAATTTGAGTGACTCAAGAGTCTTCTTCCGGTTTTCTAAATTAATTGATGCTAGGTACTGACGCTGGTCAGATCTTAGGCGGCTTGCATCGTCAATGGCTTGCTTATTTGCTATAATTCTCTCACGAATCTTATCAAATGAAGATGCTGGAACCCTTGGATCAGTAGAAACATCATGGTGATTAGGTCTAAGCTCATTGCTTGTAAGAGAATAACTAAATGAATCTATATTAAACCTTGATTTCTCCTTTCTTTGTCTGTTCTCAAATTCCAATAAAGCTATTTGTCCCCTAAGATCTCTAATCTCTTCCTCTAAAGATCTATCAAGGCATTCCGAATCAGCAATCATCAATTCCAACCTTGTATAACCAATCCTCTTTCGAAGAGCCCTCTTAATAATATGCTGCCGAAATGCTAAAGTTGATGGAGAACTTGGTGTGTATGCAGGGGAATTCTTATCTTCTTCTTCGCCATTATTTCGAGAGTTTGGAGACATGGGAGGTGACATTGCCAATGAATCTGTATTTAGCAATAAAAACCCATCATCCCCACTTTCCTCTAAGATTCTTCTCCTAAATGATGAATCTATTGATATATCCTGAAATGAATCTTGATTAATCAGCTTTGGTTTTTTCTTAGTAATAAGCTTGAAATTTGGGAACAATTCTGGTTCTTCAAAAAACTTTTGCTTTTCTTCTGCTGATAATCTCACACGATTCCTCCTTTTTGGTGACTCATCAGAAAACACAATCCTCTCTTTAAACTTTGCATACTTTTTTTCAGGTAAAACATCAACAAAACCATCAATAGTATCAAGGCCGCTCTTTAAAACAGCTTCAACAACTCTTAAATAAGCATTTGCGATTTTTTCCTCCGATTCCTCCTGATTATCAATAACTTGGGCCTTTCCGCTTTCAGAAACGCTCTTGTTAGTCCTCCGCCTCGGAGGGTTGCTATTTGTTGATGGTGGTTGTTTAATTTTGTTGCTCATTTAAACTGATTTTATAATTGATTTCTTAAATGAATTTAATGGAAAAACTGGGGATAAAATCTAAGAAGGAATTGGTTGAAATGGTGGATGGGGAAAGTATTCTAAGGATAGCAAGGTCTTTGGATTATTTGGATCTGTTGAGTTACAAGAAAAAGAGAGATGAGAGCATTATGTTCTTTGTGGATGTGAAAGAGAGTCATCAATGGGTATTGGAGTATGTAATTGGGTTTTTAGATGTTTCAGCTAGTTTTGGGAGGGAATATGTCAATGAATGTTTAATGTATTCGCTTGGGTGCTTAAGAGAGCTAAGAAGATCTGGTGTGAATTTGGATAACATTGTGGAATTTTTTGGGTGTTTTCATGAAAGAGTTAAAATGAGAATGCTTGAGAGTGTAATGGATTACGGATTATCTGATAGAGATGTTAGAGATATGTTCAATTCATTTTTATGTGAGAGAATGATAGATAGAGAGTATCTTCCTATTTGGTTTATTGGTGTGAGGGGACAATGGGTTTCAATAGGAAGTTTCATAATTCTTAATTTCGACGGAGGTAATGATAACTGGATATGTGATAGCTTTTACACTATTGTTTTAAATCTGGATAATTCGTTATTATTACGGATTGTTGATGATTTGACACAAAATTGTGGTTATAATGATGATATTCAGTATGTATCTTTTAAATGCGTGATGGGGCTTAGTATTAACAAGGATGGTTTTGGAAAACAGCTATTGAATTATATTGGTATGCACCCAATAAATGATTTATCCATTTACTTCTTGATTGGATTGATATCTTTGAATGAGTCTGAAGAAAAAGTCTTCTGGCTAATGAAACACATTGATCATTTTTTAATTCTTGAATCAATATTTAAAAACAAAAGAATAGGGATTTTGAATGTTTATACAAAGGGATTAAAAACTATGATGAAATACTTCATCAAAACAAAAGAAGAACAAAAATTGTTTGATTATTTGACTCAGATAATCAAATCTGATTTGATTTTTCAATTATCACTTTTTGATGAGATTTGCAATTGTTTTCTAGATATTAATAATGAAGATGATTTTTCATATATAATGTGTCTTGAATTAATATTCCATCATCGAAAAGCATTAATTACTGAAGAATTATATGAGCGACACCCACATATCCTCCAATTTTATAATTTTGAACAATTATTGACTCATAAGCCATTGAGAATTATTCAAGATATTTTTCAGCCAAAAAATAATATATTTGAAAGCTTATATGCTGATTATTCGATTTTGGGATCCATTTTTTTAAATCTAAATATAAATGAAATAATCTATGATTTGGAACAAACCTTTATAATGAGTCTTATTAATTCTATTGAAAAGTCGCATTCAATTAACATGAATTCAAAAAACTATCTTTTTTTCTTTTGGGAGTTTGTATGTTATTTGAATCACAATAATAAAGTGCATAATTTCACAAATACCATCCCAGGATTTAAGATTGGAAATACTTTGGAAAAATACCTGTGTTGGTTCTTAAAACTTGGATATTGTAATACATATAATGATATTATTAACATCAAAAATGAGATCAAAGAGTCTGGAGAATGTTATCATACCCAAATATTCAGGTTTCTTTTTGTTAAATTCGAAATACAGAATGTTTTAATTAATAACAACGAAGAATTGTTAAATATCATTCGTTTCACACAAATCCAAAAACAAACAATCATTGAAATTAATAATTATCACCTAAATAATCTCATTGTTCAAAACATATCATTTCTATTATGCAATTTTTTTAAGAACCTTGATATTATTGAAGAAAATTGTTTTTGTGAATTGATTGTTATACTTGATTCATTGAAGGGCACACATCTTCTAAACTTATTATGGAATTCTTTTAAGAAAACAGTTGTCAATCCTTTGGATCCGGCTTTTTTAGATAAATTTGTTGATTGGGGAAAAATTCACTTGAAATATTTGATTGTCTTATCTAGATTAAAAGAAAGTTTTAATTTAAATGAAAACCACTATTATAATTCTTTAATAAGCTTGAAGAATCATATTGGAAGCTTAAGACCAGCATATTTAGTTGACATTGCTCAATTTTGTTCTGAGATTGATTGTGTTAAATATTTAAAATTGTTGAATAAAGAAAAGATCCAACTAACCGAGTTGCAATTCGCAAATCTTCTAGAGAGCATTGTAAAAAGATACCTATGGAATTTCTCATTATTAAAGAATTTAAAGAGAGAGAGAGTCCAGTTATTATATTGCACCATTGTATTAATCATATTATCACTAAGAAACCAGATTAATAGAACAAAAGCCATTGAGTCATTTCAAAATATGATATCAATGTCAATGTTGTCGAGCAAAGGATTAAGGAAAATTTATGGGATATATTCAATGGCCATTAAGTCAGAGAATCACTAGATAAGAGAGAGAGATTGACCAAATCTATCATTTTTGTGGAATAATAAAAGGATGGTTAAAAATAGATATGAATGGTTTTCATTTTGATAATAAAAAATGCCATTTCATGAGTAGTACCGATAGGAATTGTGGTTAATATTGAGCATATTCGAAAATGAGAACAATCATCAATTTCTAAAGCAAAGGCAAATGCAAATTGCCTAATGAAGAATTTTTTGTTGAAATATGATAATGTATCCGATAAAATAATCCAATTCTAAATAAATATCTGTTACACATAAGGGGATTACCCAATAAGTTTGAAACGAGCCAAATATTTTTGACATCATTTATTAATTTTGAACATGTCTCTGTATTCTCTTTGGAAAATGATTCCAAATTATATATTTCAAATTTTTTACCAAAAGAACCTCATTTATGAATATCATCAATATCTCATACAAGTAAGTTCATCCAGTTTTTACATAAAAATGAATATTTGATTGGTATGGCAAATATTCATTTTTATGGAAGGTTCAATTGTTGAATCAATCAAAACAAGATTTCCTAACAAGATTCCAATTACAATTTCAATGGCAAATAAAGCACAAAAGGGAATTTTGGTTGACCCAGATTGGAAAATATATCAAATCAAAGAGAAAATCCAACGTGCATATGGAGTATTTTCAGTTCCTGCAAACCAAGATATCATCCGTATCAATGGGTTTATTGTGGAACATCAAAGTATTTTTGCTGATCATTTGAAAATGTATACCAATAAATATTCAATAATTGTCCACTATGGACCTCTTCCCATTGTCATTCCAGGAAAAACTGAAGAACAAAAATGTGCTGAGGCATGTGGATGGACAACATTATTTTTAATTATAGGATTTATTACGGTGATTATGGCCATCCAATAGGATCAAACAATTAAAACAACATTATCATGTTTTTACCCCTCATAAACTGAGGTTTTTATCATCAACAACCTCTTTCATCCGTAGTTGTGGAGAATCGAATAAATAAATATGGAGGTTCAGTTATTGTGTTCCAAAGGAGAAAGGGTGCAATTTCATCATCGGGAAATAGGTATTTCCCATTATAGTCAAGAGTGGGATTATGCTGCAAAAAATGCCCGGCCTCTTGAATCACCATTTGCTTGACAGTAATGTCAATTGGATATATTTTTTGCATATCCACATATGTACGTGTTTGTTGGATAGGTTCATAACAATTCATTAATCTTATTGAGGTTTCAATAACTTTAACTCTTGCAGCAAAGCAACCAGGTGCTACATCTGGAACTCTAACATTTCTAACTTCAATAGGGTTTTCATATTCTCCTCTATACCTTGTTCCTATTTTCTGGAATTCTTCCAACTCGATCATGATATATGATTTTCTCACAAAATATTTGTGAAAATCTGGCAAATATTGTGTCTCAAAAATTCAACATTGTCCCCTTTTCTCAACTAATCATCATTGCCTCATAAAGGGTATCTACTACCCATTTACAGGGCTAGAGGGTAATTCTCCTCCATCCGATACATAAATATGTCAAAAATTGATACGATGAAATAATCGATTTTTGAATCAGTTTATCACTTCACTTTTATGACCGACAAGCTCACACAGTTGAAACAGTTCACAACAGTTGTTGCTGACACTGGAGATTTCGAGACTGGTAAAAAATACAATGTTCAGGATGCCACGACTAATCCATCCCTTATTTTAATGGCTGCTAAGAAACCACAGTACGAACCACTTATTCAAACCGCCATCGATTATGCTCAGGCAAAGAAGGCTGGATGCTCAGAAGCCGAGGTTTTATCGCTTGCTATGGATAAATGCATTGTTAACTTTGGTTGTGAATGGCTCAAGTTCATTCCTGGCCGTATTTCGACCGAAATTGATGCCAGGTTGAGTTTCGATACACAAGCTACAGTTGCTAAGGGCCGTGAACTTATGCAACTTTATGCTGAAGCAGGGATTCATAAGGATCGTGTTTTGTTGAAGATTGCTGCAACCTGGGAAGGAATTGAAGCGGCTAAGATTCTTGAAGCTGAAGGAATCCACACTAACATCACACTCCTTTTCGCTCAAGTTCAGGCCATTGCTGCAGCTCAAAATGCCAAAGCAACCCTCATTTCTCCTTTCGTTGGGAGAATTCTCGATTGGCATAAGAAAGCAAAGGGAGTTGAAAGCTTTGCTCCTTCTGAAGATCCAGGTGTAGTCTCAGTTGGTGCCATCTATGCATACTTCAAGAAGTTTGGATTACCAACCATTGTTATGGGAGCATCATTCCGTAACACTGACGAAATTGAAGAGCTTTGTGGTTGCGATTTCCTCACCATTTCCCCTGAATTGATGCAAAAGCTTCAAGACACACACGCTCCACTTGAAAGGAAACTCTTCCCTGATGGGCCATGGGGTGATGACATCAAGCACGTTGATGTCGATGAAAAGACATTCAGGTGGATGCTCAATGAAGATGCATGTGCTACCGAAAAACTCGCTGAAGGAATAAGAAGATTTGGGGCTGATATTGTCATTCTTGAATCTGAAATAATGAAGAGAATCAAGGCTAGAAAGTAAAAGTGCCACTAAGTCAAGGGATATTTTTTACCCTTTATAATGCGAAGTTTTTCTGATAATAAAATGGAAAGCATCCTGGACTCCCATCTCGCCAAAGAAGTTTCTCCTCTTTGCAAACTGTTCGACGAGACTGTTGTTATCTGCGTAGCGGTTGATGTTATTGTTAAAAAGAAGACTGAACGAATGGCAATTTTAGCAACGAATTTTTCTCTGTGCTTTTTGGAAAGAACGAGTAAGAGCAAATGGGAACTCCAATATAAATGCCATTATGGTGAAGTTTCGTTGATTGCTTTGGAGTCACCTAAGAAATTTGGAATTGATGCAGGGAAAAGGTTTTTCTCAATTGAGCATAAGAATGGCACTTTACTGTTTAAGGGAATTGTTCAGCTAATGAAGAGTGTTATTCCTAAAAAGAACATGCCAAAAGTGAGTTATGACAATGGAATTGTTGGAAATATCGAGTATTTGCCGAATTCTTTTTCGTCTAGGGTTGCATTTAATTTCTTTGCTTCCAAAAAGAAAATTCCTGATGGATTGATTGATGAAATTGATAAATTGGTGAAACATTCATCAATTGAGATTGATTTTGGTTTTTTGCCCGAATTTGCTCAATACATTGAGTTTTTAGTTGAGTCTATTGAAGTTCTTCCTCAAGTTCAGAGTGTTGTTATTCCAAAACTTGGGAAAAAGCCTAATTGGTCACCAGTGGCAACATTATTAAGGAATAATTTAACATTGAAACATATTAAAACAGCAGAAACCATTGATAGCGGCTTCAAACAAGTTATTGAAGCCGTGAAAAGTAATAAGGATTCACCTTTGATTGCATTTACATTTCAGAATACCGAGATCAAATCTGATTCATTTTCTATGTTAAGAACTTTCTTTGAGAATACTCAAATTTCTTCTTTGACAATAAATGAAGCAATTACATCAGAGAATCTATCTAAACTACTTAAAGAGAATCCGCAAATTTTCGAAAGAATCGAAGTTTTATCGATATCTTTATGCCAGAATTTAGATGTTTCTCTTCTATTGAAATCTTTGCCAGTTATTAAACACTGTCGATTGGTACAATGCAACATTAATGTTTCTGCAATGATGGGAGTAATCGGTAACACAGAATTGGAGTCTTTAACCATTATTGAAGGATATTCAAGGGATCCATTCCCATCAGGGTCAATTCTTCCAAGAATGCTTTCATCAATTTGTATCCAAAAGATACAATGGGAGAAAAACACCATTATTCAAGCTCTTGATACTTTTATTGGACATTCTCCAATTAATCCATATATACTAGATTTTAGTTTCATATATCTTAAAGCAGATTATTGGATGGAAACATTAAATCATTTCAATCAGATAGCCCCATCATCAACACTCTCTGAATTGATATGGCATGAAAACAAAATTAAAAACGAGTTTTTCAACCACTGTGAACAGGTTCCAAACCTTACTCGGCTTTCATTATGTGGATTGCCCAAGAACAATGATGTTATTAATAAACTTGCTTCATCTCTCTTGAAGCTTAAAAACCTCAAGGTTCTTCATGTTATTGGATCACGAGAGGCATTCTTTGGGCACTTAATATCCATGTTTTTGAACGGAATTCAGATGATGACATCATTAGAAGAGTTAGATGTTTCTGGTCATAGTTTTGGAGATGAAGGACTTATTCATTTAGCAAAATTCCTTGTAAATTCTAAGAATATAAAATGTGTGGAGTTTAGCAACAATAACATCACTTCCAAAGAGGCTTGGGTCCAATTTTTCGAAACCCTGATTAATCGAGGTCCTGCATTGTATTTTCCATTTCCAACTAATGATCTCAGTGTCTTAAAAAATAAGAAACTGATCCATAAAAAAGAGATTGATTCACTAAGGGATTTCTATGCAACAATCATTAATGGCACTGCAACTAATGTTGTTACTGATACTATTAATAGTAACGAGGTTTTTGCCAACGAAGATGGAGAGAATGAAGACTCAGAGAGTCAGAATTCCGAGCCTTCTCCTATTGAATGGGATTTACATTGGCCCATTTCTCAGCTACCAGATACAACACAATATGTTCAGCAGATTCTTGATTTCTTCACATTAGATCTTGCCATGAGTAAGTTTTCAAGTACATAAACATTTTATTTATCTATAATTTCATTTGTTCCAATGAATGTTCTTCTTAATACAGGCCGGATAACATGATGTCTATACCCTAAGTATTCCAATAAAACACCTGCAGCATTGCTCTTTCTGGGTATTCCATCCTGTGGCCATGTTAAAAACTTAGAGGCATTTCCTAACAAAACCATGGCTTTTTCAACATTAAATCCATCAATTCTGTTTTTCAAGGAGGATATATTCGCAAATGGGATCCTTATTGATATTTTATTATAATCAATATGCGAATTTGCATATGCTGGAAGATAAGGATCAGATATCAACACAGGAATCGATCCACATCTGATTATATCATAAATCAATGAAGGATGATAATGGATACTAGGCCGAAATACTGTAAAATTGGAAGAAGCAATTTCTTTGAAGAAAATTGAGCTGTCTGTAATTACTTTTGCACCAATACTAGCAATATCATTCTCGATTCCTTCAATAAGCCCAAAAAACACAGTATTGTGTTTTTTCATTGTTCTTCCTGGTATTTCGAGCGATTGCATGGTCGGTATTTGTATATGACGACTGTTTTTCCATCTGTCCTTGCGGATAAAACTGGTTGTCAAGTTGGGTGTTATTACTATTCTCTCATCATTAAACTCTAAATAACCAGGAAAGCTTTTAAAAGACACCAGACCATCAACAAACAAATGCTTAGCTCCTTTGTATAATTGAAACTGCTCATCTCCCCGAACAGAAGCAGGAATATTTGGAAAACCTTGATTCCTTCGAGAATCTAAATATTGAGGAACAAAAATGAATGTTGAATCCGCTTTGTTATTTGTTAAAAATCCGGAATTCTCAATAACACAATGAACCATCGCTTCTAAATCATGCTTGCAATTACATGATACGCAATTCCCGAATTGTTCCCTTTCTTCAATGTATATCTTAACCGAATTGATCATCGAATTCTTTGGCCCAAATAGTTCATCAGAAAAGAGTTTTAATCCGAGAAAAAGAGAAAAAATTTGGCTAAAAACTTTCATTTTTTTTGGAAAGGCAACATTTTTACTTTGATTCTTCTGGGTTCAGAGAAGAAAAAGATGCTTTGATTTTGACAAATGGTTCGGGATATGTCACAAGTGATATCTTTTTCACAAACCCTCCACACACATCACATCTGTTTCAACCTCTCGATCTCCTAATTTTCGCACTTTTTTTAAAAAAAGGGTGTGTACGAATGGTATTAATCGTTTGACACAATTATCCAACGAATTATTCTCATGATTAATTACATGCCTGATAATATTCTGTCAAGTTTGAGAAGAACAGGAGTTTTTATAAATTACTCTGTATTTCCATATCAAGTTGAGATCAAACTTGATGTGGTAAGAAGAAACATTGAGGATAAAGTCTCAGATGATTATACATGTTTTTCAGAATTGAAGCAAACCCAAACACGAAAAAGATGCAAAACACTTTTTGGATATGTTAATGCCCTGGAAGGTTATTTAACGAGCAAATCAATATGTCCTCATTGTTTTGAAAATATACATTATGATGATGGATATATTGAGGATGAAAGCTCTGAATAATTCCCCATATTCTTTGAGATAAACCCAAAATAGGGTAAAAAATTTGAAATAATTTTTACGAAGTTATAAAGCTGACTATAACACTTTGACTAATGGACACTCACATTAGGATCCTTCATAATGGTGATAATTATCAAATAGAGAGGAAGAAAATGTTAAGTTTCGGGAAATTTTTCGAGAGATTTCATGGGAAAGACTCAATAGAGATCAATGATAGAATAGATAATGAGGTTTTTGGGAGTTTTATTGAGTTTATTAATAGTGGAGTAGTGCCAAGTGCTAAAGGTGCACAAAAAGGTGTTATTGAGCTTATGAGACAATGGGATTGCGCAGACTGGGGGTTTTATGTTTTTCGGCACAGGTGCCAGTGTAATGAGAGGGATGGTATGATTGAGAGAAATGGAAATGAATACATGATCAATAAGTTGATGATGATTACAAATTCAAAATTATATGCTAAGCACTATTTTGAAGATATCGATTTGATATTTACAATTAATGATGAATTTAGTGATGAAGCTTTTGAAGCGTTTTTGGATATGATTCATGAAAAAATGTTGATTCCAAGTTTGAAATTATGCTGTGAAGTAAACCAAATTGCCAAAATGTGGAATTGTGAAGGAATTATTGTCTTTTTTGATGAAGAATCAAATGAGAGTATCTTGTCATCACTTCTTCATTATCAGAACAGTTTTAGTTTCGATTCCAGCTATTATGAAGAAAGGATTTCTAATGAAATCAAAGCGTTTTTGAAGATTCCATCATTTTCAAAAGTATCCTTATCTATACTGACACGGATTTTCCAAATTACCGATGAATTGCCATATGATTCTAGTCTTTTTCAATTTATTAAGAAAATTAGGAAATTCCATGGTTTAGCGGCAGTCGCAGTCACATCTGTAATGAAATTGCCCAAAAAAACAAGTGAAATTGAGTATAAAACTTTGTATTCATCAATATTTGCCAATGAAAATGATTGGGATCAAGTTATTCAAGGGAGTGATGGGGGACTACTTCAGAAAGAAATTAATCTTCTTAAAACTGATTTATTGAAGAAAGAGGAAGAAATAAAAGAACTAAAGGAAAATTTCAAAGAAATATCCAAGAAATCCATAAGGACTTATGATATTTTATCAACAGAATCAACTAATAAAGTTTTTATAAGTAATATTCATATTGCAGCATATAATGGAAATAAAGAGAGTATTCAAAAACTTATAACTAATGGATACAACACAAATCAGCTTTATAATCAGAAAAGCCTGTTTAATGGAGTTCAAATGGAAGCATCAACACCTTTACATTTTGCTGTATTATCTGGATGCATTGAGACCATAGGGATTTTATTAAATAATGGAGCCGACATAAATGCTAGGAATGCTTTATACTATTCTTTATTCATCAATTAACTCCATTGATTTTGTCCATAATGAATGGTTCAATTACCGTTACGGATTTCTTGATTGAAAGAGGTGCCAATTTGGAATTTGCAGATCAAGAATTGATATTTTTATTTATAATAATACACCACTTCATTTTGCATCTTCACTTGGGAGTCTTTTTGATGTGAAATTACTCTTAGAAAAGGGTTCGAAATTGTATTCATTTAACAATAATGTTCCATGTCAATTATTCAATGTACTGCTTTTGATATTGCATGCCAGTTTGGATTTGTTGAAATTGTGAAATGCTTTTTGGAAATCGGATATGGATTTTGTTATACAGGATATCAAATTTGAATTTTTTTTATGAAATCTCTCCTCTTCACCATGCTTCTTTAAATGGACACATTAATGTCATCAAATTATTATTGGAAAAATCTCCTCAAATAATCCAATTTGAGTACCAGAATAAAAATACTCCCCTACATATGTCAGCATCCAAAGGACATTTTGAGGTTGTCAAACTCTTAGTTGAAAATAATGCTAATATTTATTCCCAGGATTCGGAATTATTTTTTTTGTAAATGGAAAAACTCCAATTGAAATCGCATCTACAAATGAAGTGAAAGAACTATTAACCAACATTAAAAATGAATTTGAGAAATCGATAAAATTTTCATCCGAAGGAAATCAAAGCTTATCTAACGAGATCCTTCAGTATCCATTCATAATATGGGAGATAGATGAAAATGGTAATACTCTCCTTCATCATGCTGCTGAAAATGGAAAACTTGGCATAGTTCAGTATCTGATTTCAAAAGGGGGTCATTTAAATGCACAGAATGATCAAAATTAATTATTTATAATAAGAAAACCCCATTATCACTATCATTAGAAAAAAATCATTTTGAAATTGTTCAGTTTCTTATTAATAGTGGAGCTGATACTCAGTCTATTAGCCCAGACAGTAACTTTTTTGTTTAAAAATTTCACCCCAAAACCCAAGTATCATTGCATTTTTCCAAGAAAGAATCCAAAGTGTCAACTTAATAAAAACCGAAATTAGTAGCGGGAAGAATATTCAGGGAAAATTAAAATCAAATCCATATTTGAAACAATACGAAAATCAGTTTAGAATCGAAAATAATACTATTAAATGCCAAGTATTTGATGGAATGAACAGATATGAGATTGATAATGGAAATTATTTACATCATTCATGTAAATCTGGGAACAAATCCCTTGTGGAGTTACTTCTTAATAAAGGAGCAAGTTTTCTATTCAGGGATAATGATGATTAAATTGATCTTTTGGCAACTTACCAATTCATTATGCATGTGAAAAGGGATTTTTTGAAATTGTTGATATACTTATTCATAAGGGTTCCAATGTTAATTCGATTGGCACTAATTTTATTTTCATTTGTATAAACTTTCATTATTGCATATGATACTTCAAAAAGAGGAACAAAAATATTGCCTTAAGTTCATCAGCTATTTACCCAATTTAAGTGTAAAGGATCCTCAATCTCGAATACCATTATTAATTGCATGTGAAAAAGGTTATACTGATGTGGTAACAGCTCTAATAAATAATAATGCAGATCCCAATGTAAAAGATACTCAAAATCGAACACCATTATTGATTGCATGCGAAAAAGGTAATGCAGATATGGTAAAAGTTTTATTAGAAAAGAATGCAGATCCAAATACAGGAGTTAATAAATCTCGCACACCATTGATGATTGCTTTCCAAAGCGATAATGTTGCAGTGTATAATTTACTAATCCAGAAAGGTGCCAAAATTCCATCAATTAGCAATAATGGTAACTTATTACATTATTCAGCAAAACTGAAATGTGAAGGTATTGTTCAAGAAATACTGAAATTGAATCTTGATATCAATCAAGTGGATGATCAAAAATACACTCCACTCCATTATGCTGCAGAGAATTCAACCCCAGCAATTTGTAAGTTATTATTGGATAAAGGGGCTAACAGTAATATGACAAACAATTCATTTCTACTGTGTTTTATGGATATACACCATTTAGGATCGCTAGTGCTGAAAACCAGAAATTCTTTAGAAGTAGGGGTATTAATAGCTGATCTAAGTAAACAACTAATTTACATATGTAAACTATTGAAAACGAAGAACATGGTCATTTAGAAAATGGGAAAACTTCCATTTAAGAAAGGAACACATGGAAAAAGCTCTAATTTGCTTCGTGAAGACAAAGCACTTGATCGTGTTGCTTTAGAGCCCAAAGATATTCGACGTTTATGTATTCTTCGTGGTGTTTATCCTAAGATAATGCCTAAAGAGAAAAACTCACCATGGGCATATTTCCACAAGAAAGATCTTCAGATGATTAATAGTGATGATATGGCTTGGTTTATTAGGGAACACGATTCATGGCTTAAGCACCATAAGAAGTCTTTCAATAGAAAGGAGATGGATGGAAGAGTTGAACCAACAGCTCCTTATGATAAGCTTATCAGATCGAGATTTCCATCTTTTTCTGATGCTGTAAAGGAATTGGATGATGCTTTAACTACAGTTGCTTTGTTTGCGCAAATGAGTGGTAATGATTTGATTGATTCTCAGAGAGTGTTGCATTGCAGACAATTAATGGCAGAGTTTCATTACTATGTATCTCGTGCTAAGCTTTTATCCAAAGGTTTTATATCTGTTCGTGGATTTCATTTTGAAGCAATGATTGATGGAATTCCAGTTGTTTGGCTTGTTCCACACAACTTTACTCTTGCCAAGGATTCTGAAGTTGATTATGCAGTTCTTTTGAACTTTTTAGAACTCTATGAGCATCTCATTGGGTTTATCAATGCTAGGCTTTTTATTAAGATGAATCTTAAGTATCCAGCTGTATTTGATAATGAAAAATGGAACAATGGATTCTATATTGATTCAATCATCGACACTCAGACTAAAGAAGAGGAAGAAGAACCAGAACAGCCAGTAGGAGAGAATAAAGAAGCCGACGAAGCCTCTGAAAAGGTGAAAAATGCATTTGCATCAGTTGCATCAAATATAGAACCAGAACAAGAAGTGGAACAAGAAAGCAATCTTAATCCATTCTCAAAGTTTGTTTTTACTCTTGGTAGAGAAGTACCCAGGGATCCAATTGCCTTTGTTATCAGAGCACTTGGCGGTGAAATAGTTTGGAACGAAACTAGTAATGATTCTAGAATTACACACACTATCTGTGACAGAAAAACAATCACCACACGTGTTTTAACCAGAACATATGTTCAACCACAGTGGGTCATTGATTGTTTGAACAAAGTCGAAGCCATTCCACCCGAAAGTTATGCACCAGGAGAGGCCCTTCCTCCACATCTCTCACCTTGGGATAAACTTCCTAACGCAGATGCCGAACTTGCAGAAGCTGTTAACGACGAGCGCGAAATCGAAGCAGGTGGCGATGATTCAGATATCGAAATCACAGAAGAAATCCGTAGAATTGCCTTGGAAACAGAATTCGCTGAAGGTATGGCTCAAGAACTTAAGCCAGAAGCAGAAACAACAGACAACAAAGTTGTTCTTGAGAAACTCAAAGCAGATCTCAAACAGAAGAAGAAAGAAGAGAGAGCGAAATTAATCGCTGGTACTTTGCCCGCCAAAAAGAACAAACTTTATCACGAAATGAAGGCCAAAGAAGACCAAAAGCTGAAATCAAAGAAAGGAAAAATAGAAGAAGACCCAGACACACTACCAGTTGATCAAAACGAAATGGATGAGGAAGAAGAAGAGTAAAACAGATACAGATAATAATCATTTTTACTTTATTGTTCTTCAGAAGTGTCTTGTCTGGTGTATGGGAGCATTCTATCAATCAAATCAACATGTGTCAAAAGCATTCTTCGGCAGCAATATCGGCGAAGCCCAAGCATATCCAAAGCTACATTTGGGGTAATGCCCTGATCTTCAATAAGCGATCTGTAAGTTTCCCACTTGTTCCCAATGACATTGCCGCAAGTAAAACATCGGACAGGGATCAGCATTTTTTTGAACTTCTCTGTTCGGTCCAATATTTACATTGTAAAATGTCTAAGCTGGAGGGCGAGTGGACAGTGTACGGGATAGATCGGAATAACGGGAAATTTGATGTTACAGAACTTTTTAAGTTTGATACTGTTGAAGGATTCTGGGAAATTTTTAAGGCTATTGATGATTGTAAGACATTTACAGGTGGAATATTTGCCTTTTTTTACGGTGATGGGTATCCGTCGAAGGAAAGGAATGAGTATGTTTTCTACAGAGTATCTTTAGGAGAAAGGAGCCAGGAGATTTATGAGAAGTTAATTGCGTTATTTGTTGGAGGTTCATATCTAGACTTTATCAAGATTGAAGGCTTTCTGGGTATATATTTTAATTTTAATAAGGCGGAATTTGTTATGGATATATGGTATAAGTATTCGACTATTGGCATTCATGAGGAAAATGAAGACGCTATCATTGAAGATATGGACAAACTCTTTGAAGAAAACGAAATAAGTTACAATAGTATCAAATATATAGGGAAGCCAAAGTTCTGAAGTTGCGTTTAATAAAAAATAATTTCCTTTTAGAGAAGGAATCTGTTATCAAGAAGGGCTTTTCTTGCAAGATTCGATTTTCCTCTTGATTGGAATATTTGAATTACAATTAAATCAAAAATGTAGACAATAAAGGCTGCTATTGATGGAGATTTTGTTTCTAGATCAATGCAAATGAATAGTAATGCATAGAATGACATGAGTCTCCACTCAATGCCTGATATCATTGTCTCACGGAAGCCTCTATCATCTTTGGGCTCAAGAATAGACTCGGTTTCTATTGATGGAGGGACTCCAAGGAGTTTTTGGCCATATGTTCGATTCAATACTGTAACCCGATGGTCTGCTTGAGACATATCATAGAATCTTTTTAGGAACAGGTTCAAATCTTTGTATCCATTCATGGTTTCCTGGGGGCTGCTGGCTGCTGTTCTAACAGAAAGAGTCTGAACATTTGCTTGAACTTCATAATATTTTTGAACAAAGCGTTGACGGAAGTCTCTTTCGAAGAAACCTTCGAAAACCTGTTCGGTTGTATCGGGTATCAATCCTCTGGTTCCGGTTAGTCCATGAGCTTCTTGGGTAAGGTTATTATTCAGTCTTTGCATTGTTTCATCTGCGTGAGAATGAACAGACCTTCCATGAATATAAAACCCATGCTGAGGGCTTTCCATTGAGAGAACAGAAATATTAGATGTTGAGCACAAATCCATGAAATTGAGATAAGGATCCCCAAAGAATCTCCAGTATATTACTTCACACCATAAATACTGAATAATTGCTAATAGTATAAATAATGAAATAACCAAAGCAAACCTGAGGATTGAATGTGTATTTCCATAATCATACAAATTAAATCCAGGAGTTGGTGTAGATAGTAAACCATAGTTGAGACCAGTCATGATTAAAACCATTGATGCAAGGGTGAATGGAACACTGTAGCATCTAACTGTCTGAATTTTATTCCATTCATTGCACACCATTATTCTTCTCCACGCCGAGACAGGCTGTTCATCATGATGAGGAGCCTCCCAATCCACCAAGAATATATCTCCAGATGTTTTTAGATATACTTCTAAAAATGTGGATATGCATTTAAGTATCGATGCGGCCCATAAGAATGAATACATTATGGAAAACTCGTCTTCATTAGGTAAGAGAGTAAATGTGGTTTTTTGATATTTATAGAAAAGGCTAACATAAAGAGTTACAGTTATCAAACAAATCAAAACAAGGGTACCGAATGAATCTATAACAATTTCCAAAACGCCTATTATTACATATGAATTTGTACCATCTTCACCATTTAGCCTTACAAAAACAAATGATCGATAAATAAGAACAACTAATGTAATCACAGTTAATGTAGCAAACAGAACAATGACTCTAAACCAAAACTTTTCCATATCTTGGGAGTAATTTACAGAAAAGCTATAATAAGGATATTCAACGGATAAACTAGGTTCTTGAAGAGAAGGAGTCATTTCGGGATAAGTTCCTTTGGGATATTGAGCATATCTCACGGATATGTAAGGAGTTACTACTCGAGTACCATCAGAAGATAGTTCAAAATTGATTGCAAAGTTCTGAATAAATTGAACATATGCATTTGTGGAATAGTTATCGAATATAAAGAATCTCCTTCCATATCTATGAAGTGTTGGAGTTGAAAGCATATTAATAGACTGACCAACATTATCTGCATAATTTAGGTCAAATACTGGAATTGGTCTTAAAACCACTTTCCCATCAACAGTGTTATCTGCAATGAATGGATCAAAGAAGTCAGTTGTTTCACCTTCAATAATGTCATGCAGATTTATAGAGCAATTAGAACTAAATATTGTACCAAATTTTCTCCAAACATTGGACAGAGATTGATTCATGTTACAGCGAACAAAAGAGGAATCAAGTTCCTCAAATCTCTTAAACTGCCCCTCTTTAGAATACCTGGCAAGATAAATATTAAACACTGATTGCATATTCAGTGTTGTTGACATTATCACTTCAGAATCAACGTCATCCTTTGCAGCAGAATACCTTAAAAAGGGGGCGTTCTTTGGCCAATACTTGTATCCATAGAGACCAGTGTCAATTGTATCGAAAACAGAAGTAAACCCAGCACAAAAAGTTTGAGATAATGTTGAGAAATGACCCAAAGTACACAAATTCGCTAAACAATTAGCATTTCTATCGCTTTTTTCGCCCTTTTGATATTTTGCCAAGCAATCTCGATACATTTCAGTCAATTCGATACTAAAGTTCATTGCAATAATTTGAGAATTTTGAGCGAAAGATTTTATAACATTGTTAAATAAAACATTATTAGAGCCCACTGTAACTGATAAATTCCGAAAAGCATCAAATTCGGCTTTTTCATAGCAGAAATCTCCGATTAAAATCCGGCTTGTATTCCCAATGCAGCCAATTACACTTGTATTCCCATCAGGACCGACTATTTCAGCGCTAATATTAATGACACAGCTTTTCAAGCTACTTTCATAATAATATGGACTCGTGCAAGGAACGCACGCATACAAAACAGAATTCCAGACCTTTCCAGCATCACACTCCGTCGACAGAACAGGAAAATTCTCAGGTACCGCCCCACAAAGCGCAAAAAACAAAAACATCTTTCCGTTAACTAATTCTTCATCCCCAATTTTTTTTATCCCACAGCTCCAATCTAATTAATATTAATCACTCACACACACCTCATTATTATCCAAAATATCCAATAAAGGTCGGGTGGTTTATGCAACCATTAATTATTCAGTAATTTACAAGTTTACATCACTTTTAATTGAATTTTGTCCACTTTTTGTTTACTGTCTCCACAACATAATGACGTCTCCATTGAAGACATATCTTGCGGCTATTCGTCGTACACTTCAGGCAGCTCTTTGCACCAGAAATTTTGCTTCCCAAGATGTTGAACGTCACAACAAGCCAGAAATCGAGACAAGGGCTACTGGTGATATTCTTGCACATCCCCTTATTGTCACACGTTCTCAATACGAAAGTGTAATGATTGAAACATCAATTAACAGTGTTAGGATTTCTGTCAAAGTTAAGCAGATAGATGACGTTGATAGGTTTTTGTCAAAGATGTTTATGCGTTTCCTTGCTCAGAGAGCCGACCAGTTCCGCATCCTTCGTCGTAAGCCAATCCAAGGGTACGATATCTCTTTCCTTGTCACAAATATTCATACCGAGCAAATGGTTCTCGCTAAGCTCATTGACTTCATTATTACTTTTCTTGAAGATATCGATAAGGAGCTCTCTGATATGAAGATCACTCTTACCAAGCGCGCTCGTAATTGCGCTGAAGAATACCTAAAGGTTCTCGTCTAAAGTAAAATCCTTCGATTCTAACAGTGTTTATGTTGAGTATTTCGGAAGCCTTGCGATCTCGTTGCTGGCTTTAACGACTTCATTCTTCCACATCATTTCCCCTATTATTTGGGCGTATGAAACCAGCTGCTCCTGAAATTCTCGTTCAAGCTTTTTACCTTCGTCCATCAGGTTTTGAGATTTCTGTTTCAGTGCTTCAAGGTTAGTTCTATGATCTAATGTAACCTTAATTAGCATATCTCTATTACTCATAGTAGTATTGAGTCGAAACTGAGAGTTTTCGAGCTGAAAAACAAGTGCAGATAACGCATCCATAGTGTCTTTTTGATGATTATTGCCCATGTCAACTTGATTAGGATTATTCAGGCTCTCAGCACCTCTAATTTCTCTCTCGATTGTTTGTTGGTTCTTAGAGAGTTGCTTAAACTTCATTCCTTCTGATAGAATAAGATTAGATATGCGTCTTATCTGGTTGATGCTAGGTGGCTTTGATCCCTGATCTCTTGAACAGGTATTAGCTTTTAGAACCTCAAGAGTTTCACGAATTCTTGATTCTCTTTCTTCGCTTTCCTGGATTAGGGCATCAATATGATCTTTTTCACGCTCGATTGATACTTTAATCTCGGATTTTTCAGACACCAAGCAAGTCAACTCTTTAATGAGCTTTTTTTGAACCGCCAAACATTTTTTGAGAACTTCTGGGGATGAAGATACTCTTCTTTCGCTGAAATAAGAAATTGAAGTGAAAGGATGGCTCATTTTTGCTGATGATGCATTTGACTGCAAATCACTTCCAAAACTCGCAAAGCTCGATGACGATCTTCGCGATTTGGAAAAAAATGAAGAATCAGATGACTGAGACGTAAGATATTGACGAGAATCAGGGGTGTGCAAAGGTGGTAACGAAGAATTTTGTTTCATTAAAAACTAAAGCAACGGAAAACGCCAAGGAGTAATCAAGAAGAGCTATTCTTCTTTGTTGTCCAGAGAAAAATTTCAACCGCCCTATTTCAAAAACTAAAATGTCTTTTCCAAACTTTCCCGGTCCTCCCGGCGGGTTCAATTTACCTCCTCCACCAGGCGGGATGGGTTTACCTCCCCCACCAGGTGGGATGCCTTTTAATTCTCGAGGCGGCGCACCACCTCCTTTATCTACTAATCTTCCTCCACCAGGAGGAATGGGCCTTCCACCACCACCCAACAGCGGCGGCTTACCTCCTCCACCAGGAGGAATGGGTCTCCCGCCACCACCCAACAGTGGCGGTCTAGCTCCTCCTCCATTATCAACTAATCTTCCTCCTCCTCCAGGAGGAATGGGTCTTCCACCACCACCTGGCGGTTTAACGTTTAATTCTCGTGGCGGAGCTCCCCCTCCATTATCAACTAATCTCCCACCACCACCAGGAAACATTGGACTACCTCCTCCACCAGGGGGGATGGGTCTTCCTCCTCCACCAAGTGGTGGTCTTGCTCCTCCTCCATTATCAACTAATCTTCCACCTCCATCAGGAGGCATGGGTCTTCCTCCACCACCTGGTGGAATGGGTCTTCCACCACCACCTGGCGGTTCTAACTTCAATTCTCGTGGCGGAGCTCCTCCTCCATTGTCGACTAATCTTCCACCACCACCAGGAAACAGTGGATTGCCTCCTCCACCTAATAGCATTGGATTGCCACCACCCAGTAGTGGTTTGCCTCCTCCTCCAGGAGGTATGGGCCTTCCACCTCCACCTAGTGGCGGTCTCGCTCCTCCATCAGGAGGCATGGGTCTTCCTCCACCACCTGGTGGAATGGGTCTTCCACCACCACCTGGCGGTTCTAACTTCAATTCTCGTGGCGGAGCTCCTCCTCCATTGTCGACTAATCTTCCACCACCACCAGGAAACAGTGGATTGCCTCCTCCACCTAATAGCATTGGATTGCCACCACCCAGTAGTGGGCTCGCTCCTCCTCCATTATCCACCAATCTTCCTCCACCACCAGGAAACAGCGGTTTGCCTCCTCCACCTAATAGCATTGGATTACCACCGCCACCAAGCGGAAATATTGCTCCACCGCCTTTGTCAACTAATCTTCCACCTCCATCAGGAGGCATGGGTCTTCCTCCACCACCTGGTGGAATGGGTCTTCCTCCACCACCTGGTGGAATGGGTCTTCCACCACCACCTGGCGGTTCTAACTTCAATTCTCGTGGCGGAGCTCCTCCTCCATTGTCGACTAATCTTCCACCACCACCTAATAGCATTGGATTGCCACCACCCAGTAGTGGGCTCGCTCCTCCTCCATTATCAACTAATCTTCCACCACCACCAGGAAGCAGTGGTTTACCTCCTCCACCTAATAGCATTGGACTGCCACCCCCACCAGGTGGAAATATTGCTCCCCCGCCTTTATCAACTAATCTTCCACCTCCTCCAGGTAATAATGGTTTGCCTCCCCCGCCAAATGGTATTAGGCCACAACAATCAGGCGGTTTACCTCCTCCTCCTAATAATCAAGGTCTTGCTCCACCTCCATTGTCTACAAATCTTCCTCCAATAGGTGGCAATTTTGGATCCGGACTTCCTCCTCCAATGGGTAATATGTCTCAATCATTTGGAGGCAATCTTCCTCCTCCTCCAAGTGGAATGAATGTTCCATATAATAGCTCACAATACGGAAGCGGAGTTCCACCTCCAATGGGCATGGGTGGAAACCAACCTTATTATAGTCAAAGTCTTCCAAATACCAATTCAGGGATTTTGCCCCCTATGAATTCTGGAGCATTTTTACCAGCAAATCCTTCCGGCATGTATAATCCATCAATGGGAATGCCACCACAACCATCAAATCTTGCATTTGGATATAACCAAAGTGGAATGCCACAACAGCCACAAGTTCGGGTTAGCGATAATGTAGGCCCCGAAACATCTCTCCTACGTCCATGTAAGAAATGCAATGAACCATGCAAAGAGCGGTTTTTATATGTATGTGGCAGTTACTATCATCCACAGTGCTTAAAGTGCTCAAAATGCGATGCTGGTCTTCAGCCTCCAAACTGTGCCTTTTTAAGAGGTGAATTAGTTTGTTTAACATGTGCTCGAAAGAAAGGAGAATTGAAGAGGTGTCCAGTATGCCATGATTTTCTCAATGAAAAAGATGAAAAAGTTGAAGTTGATCACTATAATGATCCTATTCATAAAAGCTGCTTTGTATGCTTCCAATGTAACACACAGCTTAAAACTAGCAACTATTTCACAATTGATGATCATGCACTCTGTCAGAATTGTCGAGATGAAGCCGAGAGCCGGCTATGCCATGCATGTCAAGATCCAGTGGTTGGACGATACGTTTATAACAGAGGGAATTATTTCCATGTTGATTGCTTTAAATGCCAGGCTGATGGCTGTGATGCAATTTTGAAAGGCAAGAACTATGTTTGTCATCATAATAAGTATTATTGTCCAGATCATGGAATTGCATATCTTAAATCATGTGCTTACTGTAAAATTGAGATGACAATTGCAGAGCCAACCCGAATCAGATGGAGAAACAAATATTATCATAAGAAATGTTTCGTCTGCAGAATTTGTGGGAAAGCCCTTGAACCAACAAAAGCCAAATGCTGCCATAACAGGCCTCATTGTGAAGCATGTTTCAATAAACGCGTTGATGAAGGAGACTGTACTGAAACAGGAAAAGCTTCTCGCGGGACACACTTTCATAGTTCAAGAGATACTGAAGATAGGAAGGATCGTTTCTTTGGATCTCTTTCAAAAGCCGAAGCTGAAAAATGGGTTGAAACAAGGTATAAATCTTCAATAATGAACAATGATGAAGAAGATGACGATAGAAATTATAAATCTAAAGGATCCAAGAAATCAAGTTCAGGAGAGGGTAAAAAGAAGAAATCAAAGAGAAGGTAAAACAACAAATGCTTCATTTCTTTATTTTTTAAAGTAAAAGGTGATTAGAATGGATTAATTCCTTAACATTTCAATGTGAACTACCAAATTTAATCAAGATATTTAAATGGAGATTCTTTTTCGCTTCTTGAAACCAATGATTTATTCTCACTCTACGTATTAAGGAACAACAATAATTCCATTTTTAACCATTAACAATTCCAAATCTCAAAGAGAAATCTGAGCATTCATTTATCAGTATTCATCAAATCAGTGTTGTTTTCTTTGTGAAGTTCATTCAAAATGATTCAACAGGGGAGAATTCCATAAAGTTGATTTTCTGTCAAAAAATCTGGTAAAATGTTACATGAAAAGTGACAAACATTATTTAATCGTCTGTCATTTAATGCAAACTGATAGACCCCAATGTACAATATCCAAATTTGGAAAAACCTTAATAACTCAAAAATTGTTTAGATGCAATTCTTGTCATTTTAGTGAAACAGAAACCATGTGCGAGGAATGTGCAAAATTCTGCCACCAAGGACATGATATAGTTGATCTCGGGTATCATACAGGATATTGTATGTGTGGATATGGATGCTCGAAATGTCATTGTTTCCTAGAGCACCCAGTCCCAGGCGACTTAACAGTTCCCGTAAACGAATCAAGACAGTGTATGTATCGAAGCTCAGGATCAAATTATGTTGAAATGGATATGTACAATTGTGAAAGTTGTGGAATTAGAGGCGGTCAGTTAACATGTCATGCATGCAGCCTTATGTGCCACAGAGAACATAGAGCAAGCTTTAATCGTCGAGGAAATGCTTATTGTGACTGCGGCGATCCTTCATCTAGATACCACTGTTTATTAGACCCACCAAATCCTCCTCCAACACCAATCCCTTGGTGTACATTCCTGTTGTCGGGTTCAGGGAAATACTTGAAGCAAAAAAATTATAGATGTATCACATGTGGAATGACCGGGAATGTAACCCTATGCGAATCGTGCGCCAAAACTTGCCATGAAGGGCATCAATTGGAAGAGACAGGGTATGCTACATGCTATTGTGACTGTGGAGCCGGGACAACTAATACCAAGTGCAAAATAATCGATGCACTTGAACCTGCAGCTTAAACGATAATTATGATCGGATTTTTCTCAATTTTCTTTGATTTACATTTCTCCAAAAATTCAGAAGGCAACCGGCAACTTTTTCAATTTCTGATCACTTCACTTTTATGTTGAGTTCAATAGGATCTAAAGGCGTAAAGCTTTATTCCAAGAAAGTAGATCAATTAATTCAAAAAGTTTGTGCTGAAAGGCCAGATGGACTGTTAGCAGAGCATGAAGTGTGGTCTATTATCGAAGATATGGGTTTTAGTATCGCACCACATTCTTTTGCCAGTACGAAATGCGATCCCAATGAAGTTTGTCAAACTATTAAAGCAGAAAAACTTGTTGCTAAAGGAGTTATTCGAGGTCGTTCTGATAATTTATTATGTACTCATAAGACTGATGTAGGTGCTCTTCAGTTTAACATTCCAAACACACCCGATGGTGTTTCTAAAGCAATGAAATTATTTGAAGAGAGATTTGGAGAGAATTCTGAATACAAGCTTGAAGGAACATTGTTTGTTGAGCAAATGAAAATGTCTGGTGATTTCGGAACTGAACTTTTGGTTTCTGGTTACCAAGATCCTTTCTTTGGGCCAACTGTTTGCTATGGTTTTGGAGGTACCATTGTTGAATATTTAAAGGGTGTTATGTTACCCGGAAATGCCCAAGTTTTTATGCCATCACTTTATGAGGGAAATAGTTATAAGAAGATCCTCGAAGAATTGCCAGCTTCCAAGCTAGCCGAAGGTCTTGTTCGTGGTACAAAGAAGCACCTTGATCATTCCATTGTTCTTCCAACACTTAAGAATGTACAAGAATTCATTTCCAAGTATTCCCAGTTTAACGAAAAAGCTAAGTACATCGTCGAAGAAATTGAAATGAATCCAACTGTTGCAATTAACAAGAAATTGTGGGCTCTTGATGGTGTTATGAGAGTTACCGAAAGGGGTCCTAGGCTTTATTACTCACCAAAAACATGTGGTAAACCCCTTGAGAAGATTGAATGTCTCACAAATCCAAAGAGTATTGTTGTTGCTGGTGCTAGTTCAAAGAGTTTAACTAATCCAGGATCCGTTATATTGGGCAAAGCGAAGCAAGCAGGTGTTAAAGAAATTTATGCTCTTCATCCATCATCAGATAGTCTTCTAGGCTTCCCAGCTTATAAGGGACTCAAGGAGTTACTTGAAGCACGTGGAGGCAGGCCAGTTGATCTCCTATCTGTAGGTATCCCTGCACAATCTGCAGGCCAACTTGTTTCAGAAGCTTTGGATATCAATGCTACAAAAGCTATTCAAGTTATCAGTGGTGGATTTGGAGAAACCGAACATGGATCAAAGATGCAACAGCTTCTTCATGATCAGCTTTTCGCCAAGAAAGCAGAAGTTAGGCCAGTTATTAATGGACCTAATACTGTTGGCAATATTTGCAAAGGAGGAATCAACACCGTTTTTGTTGACTCAACCAGATCAAACGCTGATGGTTCTGGAAAGACAAATTGTTGCTTGTTATGTCAAAGTGGAGCATTCATGATCAGTCGAATCTCTGATCTTGCTCCTGCAATCAATCCAGCTGTAGCCATATCAGTTGGAAATCAGCTCGATCTTTCTGTAACAGACTTTCTTGAACACTACATCGAGAATCCAGACCTTACAACTTTCGGTTTGTATATTGAAGGATTGGCTGATGGCGAAGGTATCAGATTGATGAACTTAGTTCACCGTGCTCGGAAATTGGACAAAACCGTAGTCATTTACAAGGCCGGAAGGACTCAAGCTGGAGTTCGTGCTGCCAAAGGACATACTGCTGCTATGGCTGGTGATTTCGGAATGTTTAAGAACCTTATTGAAACCGCTGGAGCCATTGTTGTAGATACTCTTGATGAATGGAATAGCATTGTAACAATGTCTACCCTTTACCCACAAATAGTTAGGATGTCAAAGAACCGCTCAATGGGGATTGGAGCTATGACAAATGCTGGGTTTGAAAAATGTGCAACAGCTGACCATTTAATGGCTAATGGAACAGATAGTTTGATACATCTTCCTAAATGGACACCAGAAACACTGAAATCCATATCTGCGATCTATAAGAAGATGAAAATCGAAGAAGTTGTTGATGTTTCCGAAGTTCTTGATGTTACTCCAATGTTCAACGACACGGCCTACTATGAGCTCATGAAAACTGTTCTCAATGATCCCGGATGCGACATTGGTATCCTTTCGGCTGTTCCTGAAACACAAACACTTCATACTCTTGAATCAGATCTCAAGAATCCAAATGGACTTTACCAACTATGTAAGAAGCTACGTGAAGAATACCCACACAAGCCTCTCGTCTGTGTATTTGAATCTGGTGAGAAGTATCATCCACTCAGAAGAGAACTTAACAGAATTGGAATTCCATCTTTCATGTCAATTGATACTGCCTCTAGGGCAATAGTTCAACTGATCCGTGCTGCAAACAAAGAATAAATCCCCATTCAGTTCATTTTTTTACATACAATGAATGAAATCGAGAGTCCACCAAAACCAAGTGTCGAAGGTATTTTCCCTTTAATTCCAGATTCTCCTTATTGGATTTCTCGGTCTAGGATGGAAGACAGTTCCCAGGCCGGTGAAATGAGACCTGATACGGAAGAATGGACAAATCAAGAGCTTCACTTGTTTATTGTCACTGATGCAGGAAAACCTGTTTACTCTAGATATGGAACAGTCCAGAAATTATCTCCCATTTTATGTACTTGCGTTGCAATTCTTGGGCATATGGATTCTCTCCGAGAAGAACTCAATCACTTTCGTGCGGGATCGCATACATTCGTTTTTTTACCCAAAAAACCATTCGTTTTTATTGCGGTTTCTAAATCTAGCTTACCTGTATCATATTTGATTAAGCAACTTGTGTTTCTGTATAATCTATTCCTTTCTCTATTTTCTGAGAACCTTATTAACCAACTTAGCGCCCGCCCTTCATGCGATTTCCGACAGATTGCTGAAGGAACCCGTCCCGCCTGGGATGGTGTGGTGAATAACATGAGCGAAGATCCTGCTTTTATTTTTGCTCCATCTATCCCGGTATCTAGAATGCATCCTGATGACAGAGAGAAAGTTAACAGCTTTATTAATAAGCTTCCTTCATGCAAATTAGCAATGCTAATGCATCGCAACCGTGTTTTAACTGTTGGAACGTTTTCATGTGATCCACTTTCGTTGAGGCTAATTGTTGATCTAATGTGGACCCCTGCTTTTCAGAATGGTGAGTCATGGACACCATTTTTTGCCAGAGACTCTACTGATGGGATGCATCATTTGTATATTAACAAAAATCCCAATTCTGAGCTTACACTAGTCATGCTTTGCAGTGATTCCCAAAAGCTTGTCGATTATCATAGCGCAGCAGATCGTTTCTTTAAAGAATTTAATAGAGGCGAAATCATCAAGAAGCAAGAGCCATTCAAGTGGGATCCAAGTATTTTCTACTGTTGGGCTGTGCATTCACACACCCATGGACAAATATTCATAACAGATCCGCTTCAAGAAGAATTTGGTAAGAAAGATGAGCCATCAACAGTCAAGAATATGCAAGAACTTTGCAAACAATTAGCTAAAAGCTGCGACATGGTTGAAACAAATGGAGTTGATGGAGAGTATATGTTTAAAGGCGAGAAGGAAATTATTGTTGTGCTGAAAGCCCCAACAATGAGCATATATGCTGTTGCCAAGAAAGAGAATCTCAAAGATGAGGATATTAGTCCTAAGCTTCAAGAATTGAAAGAGTATATTCTTTCTCGGTTCAATGAGTTAATTATTACCGAAAACAGATTCCCAGTCAGCCAGTTTACATAAAATTAAAGACACACTATTTATCTTTTAATAATTCTTTTTCAACCAAATCTAGTACGTTTTTTAGCTCTTCATCACTCACGTTGTCAATATCTGATATAATTGAACTAATCTTGGATAAAACTTCCATAGATTCGCATTCAGGCTGTATAGTTAAATTATCGGCTAGGGTCTCTCTTAACTTAACTATTTTAGAATATGTTTCAAGGTTAACAGTTGACTCATTTGTCATCTTGTAAAATAAATACTGCTCTAGTTTATTCCAAGGTACCTGGCTTTTTTGTTGATTGTATCAAGAATCTCTTCAAGGTCTGATACTTCTGGTTTAGCAGAAATATTCTCAACCTGTTCTAGAATGAAATTAATGCTGGATTGCTCTGTTTCCTCCATGCTAATATCATTCCTATTCTGAAGAAACTGTCTTATTTGCTCAGACAACTCGAATATCTTACTTTTTAAGGTCAGTATTCTCCTCCTTTTTCTTTCTACTTTATTGAATGATTCAACAATTTCGCTGTAGGGCTTAAAGTTGGAAATTGGTTCTTCGTATTGTTGGAAATCAATTGGTTGGCAGCTAATAATGGAAGTAATACACCATGATGTATGAATGATAATTGGCATAGGGATTGCTAATGAGATGATTCCACTGACTACTTCTTCCTCTTCTCTGTCGAATTTGGAAATATTTTTTAGAACATATTTTGAAAGAACGGGTTTTGTTCCTTCAGGAGCTTCGGATGGATCTGCATTTACAATCAATGTATCACATATAGTGTCGTCTAATATAATCAAATCTGTACAATTTGCCCCTTTAACACAATACTCGCCAGTAACATTAGCGCATGTTACGTTCATAGTATATATGGGGACTCTATTAACGTTAATTCTCATTTCATCGGAAGCATTTGCTAAATGTTGAGCAAGATATGCCCCCCCTAAAACAGTCGTATCAAAAGGAGGAAGATCTCGTTTAACATCCATCCCAGAAGCCTTCTTGACAGCATCTATCACAAACTGAAGCTTGGATCCGCCTCCAAAAATCTGCACTTCATCAACAGGATCATTCAATGCTTCCTTTATCATTGATTTAACATATCCAATTTCATCCTCAAGCAAATCGCTATAATCAGAATTAGATTCTAAAATAAGTTTTGCTTTCTTAAAAGATACACCCTTTTGTTTAGCTATTTTCCTCGCAAAAGCATGACATCCAACATCCTCACTCCATACAAATGATGTCTGATTACCATATTGATCAATAGATGTATTAAAGTAAAAATCAACCCTATAAGCAGATACATGGGTTGCCCCGATATCTACAAATAGAACAGTATGATTATTGCTCATATACTTCTCTTTGAACCTTTCTGAGTAAAGTTGAATCACAGCAGTGTAATCATCAACCAAACCCAAAAACGGAATGTGGGCAGCCCATACAGCCTTTATAATATCTTCCCTTTGTTGAAGAGTGTAATACGCCGGAATTGTGACTGTACATCCATCAGACCCCGACATTTGCGGAGATGAAAACAAATCTGCCAAAAAAAGACCAAGTAAATTAATGGAAGAAATAGAACTTGGGATATTATAATCTTCTGACTCATCTCTTCCAATAATTCTTCCCAAATATTGAGAACCACTTTCTGGATGCCGTTTCGCGACCTGAATTGCATCTTCTCCAAATTTAAATTGACAATTATCAAAATTGTTTGGTGAAATGTCTCCTTCAATTGCTCTGACAACTGCAGCAGATGGAGTAACAATCCTATTCTTTTTATTAGGGACAATTCGCATTTCTCCAGCAAATGTATTCCCAGCAACTCGTGTGTTTTCACCTCCTAAATCTATATTAAGGTGAAAACAAATGAAAAAATAGACAATAAAACCAACCATTTATTGCAACAAGTAAAACCCTCTTTTTTTCAATTTTGCCTATTTATGGAATAACTCAACATGTGTGGGGAATTACTCATTTCTTTCATCATCAATATATGTATCATCACTATGGATGTCTATGAAGCAATGAGGACAAATTGATTAGCTCATTATTGCATACAGTAAAAAAACAAATTCGACAATCCATTTGTCTTCTCTTTTCCTCTTGAGGAACCCAACAACGTTTGATTTCTTTGCGAATCCCAATGATGTTTTCCCATCCTAAGTTTTTGCAATTATATCAGCTTTTGGATTAATTAGATTCTCAACTACACGAAGTTGACCATGTTGCATAGCTCTATGAAAAGGAGTCCATCCATTAATATCATCTTATTGTTGTTGATTATATAGTTAATCAAAAAGCTGATATTAAAGAAAAAATAAAAGATTATTGGACTCCTTTTCATTGATGAATATCATTATTTCAAAACAATTAAAATAAATTAATTCTTAAAGAGTTAAAGAACAAAACGAATATTCATTTTCAATAATTCTCTTTCTATTGACAAATAATACCAGTATTCATTTATCAATGATAAGTAACAATGAAATTCTTACATGATTTTACATTTTTTTTGTGTGATATACTTATCGTAAACTGGAATTCGTTTTACGAAAAACCAAATTTGAGATTTTTTTAAGTTACAAAATTTATGTCGAAAAACTCGAGTAGCGATAATATTCCATTTATGGTTCTTCCTGATAATGATTCCAGCGAAATGCATCTTGTTGTTGAGGGTTCGGTGCAGAATACAATAAAGCACAAAAAGAGTACAAAATCAATAATTGAATTAGATCTTAAAAACAAGCAATCAAAGTGTTGCATTGTTCAATAGCCATTTTTTTGCTTGTTCTAAATAAAGTTTTGTGTTGTGAGCATTTTTTTATGAAGAGTCATATTGCCCGATGCTTCAACTGTCAGAGTATTATTGATTCCAGCGATTCTTACTATGGTTGTCTATCTTGTGGCTCGGCAGTATGCAACAAATGCGCCAAAGCATATTCGGACCCGAATAAGTTTTTTTGCTCAATATGCAAAAGTGAAGTCGAGTTATGCTATTTCGACAAGGATTTGTTTAAATCTGGCCAGAAAAGCTCACATCTTGATGATGTTCGTGTCATTCAAAGAGATCTTGTTTATGTTGTTGGTTTGCCAATTGCTTGTGCAAAAGAAGATATCCTGATCAAATATGAGTTTTTTGGACAATACGGACCTATCAAAAAAGTTGTTGTTAACTCCGCTAATGTTCATGGTCTTCCAAATCAAATACCATCTGTGAGTGCTTATATTACTTTTCGACATAATGAAGATGCTTTAGAGTGCATTTTCGCCCTTGAATCTTTCATTTTAGAAGGAAGTCCAATGAAAGCATCATTTGGAACAACTAAGTACTGTTCATCATTCCTTAGGGGAGTTAAATGCTCTAATCCAGATTGTCTTTATTTACACCAATGTGGAGATCAATCAGATAGTTTTAGCAAAGATGAAATCACAGGGAGTTGTAGTAGATTTATTGAAATGACTCGACCCACCAGACCAAAAGACTATGATACCTATCCTCGGCAAGATGCAAGGCCAACCGTGCTACCTTATCGAAGGATCTTAAGAAAAATGGTATTAGCTGTAGCTGATCGAAATATTCCATTATTTGAAAGATTGAGTAATCCAGAACTTCTAATCACACCAATTCAGGTCCCCTCAAGCCCCGGTATTTCTCTAAATACACAACTTGGGTTGTTCAATCCACCACTTAGAGCTGTTCTTGATACCCTAATTACTTCCAACAAAGAATAAATAATGTTTTTTAACAACAAGAAGAGCCTTTGATGGGCTCATCACTTATGGTTATCGACATTTTAGCATTATCTGGCTCAGATACCACAGTTTCCATTTTCTGAACCAATGCATCAGCAATATGAGCCTTAAGATCTTCAATACCGTCTCCTGTAAGAGCAGATGTAAGGAACATGGCATACCCGTGTTCTTCAGCCCATTCGAAGAAACTGCCCAATTTTTCTTTATCTTGGACCAGATCAAGTTTATTTCCAGCAATAACAACTCTCGGATCAACATGACAGTGCTCTTCATACATAGATATGTACTCTTTCATTGTCGTAAATGTATCAAGCTGCGATGCATCAAAGACAGCAACACAGAAAACTGCAGACTGGTAGTAAAGTGAACCTAATCCACGAAAACGCTCTTGGCCTGCCGTGTCCCAAAAATTAACGTTTACTTGTTGCTCGCTCGAGCTTGTAAGCGTTATACTATGAATGTGAACTGAGGTCGTTGTTTCTGTGTTTCCTGAGAATGAACCGGACAATATGCGAGTAAGAAGAGATGTCTTACCAACATTCGATGTTCCAACAACAGTGGCTTTATAACTATTGCCTTTGACTTTTGGTTTCATCCGATTATAATAAACTTAAGAAATATTCCATAAAAACCAACGGGGTAGTTATAACAATTTATTTAATCAATGTAGCAATTGGTGGCAGGAGGAAATCAAGAATCGGAATGTCTATATCTCTAACTCGTTGATACATAATATTTGGAGATGGATAATAGTATTGTATGTTTTGTGTTTGTTTTGGTGCGACTGTGTGTTCATTTATTTTCCGGAGCTTGGCAACTCTCTCTGGGCCATTTCTCTTTCCTCTGAATGTTGAATACTGATGTTGCTTGGCTTTAATTGATGTATCTTGGGAATCCATGATTGAAATGGCAGTTTGTCGGGCTTGTCAATTGAGAGAAAACAATTTGACATATTGACCATTTCGTTGTTTCTTAATTGACCTTGATAAAGATAATCTTTTCTTTCAAATATTTCAATAATATTGCTCAAGTATTGAATTTTGAAAGATAAAACAGTAAGGTCAATTTGGAGATGACCGTAAAACCTCTTTACATTAAATATTTAGTAGGAGACTATATGAAGGGTTAGCACATTATTCATATTGTTGTTGAAGTCGTCGACAATTTGCTCTATTTGTTCTGTTATATTCTTACAATCGGAAATTCTCTGTGCCAGCTTAAGAGTGTAGGTACCTGATGTCAAGGCATTGGATATGGTATCTTCAGTTTCAATATTGATTATATGACATAGTCTATACTCCTTGTTTCCATGTTCGTGGAATTCAGTGAGGACTTTATCCATAATGGGATCCCTTTTGTATGTGAAGATTACATCGAAGTACGCTCTTGTGGCTGAGTTGAATGTTGAATCAAATTTCTCAGCTTTTGGTTTCACTTCAGAGTTTTTCCTCATCATATCCATTAAACCTTCACTTTCATAGAATTCTCTACTCTTTTTATCCATGTCATCCAAAATTTCTTGATATGTAGTACCAAAATCATAAGACATAGGGCTATTGTTGGGACCTGGGATTTTAATCAGCTCATTTGTACCATAAGACGATACATTATAATTATTTCTTTTCAGAACTCTGTGGCCTTCCATTGATCTATTAACGTTTGAGGCGCAAACACAAGCAAATCTCATGCTCATCTGATCTGAGCATAAGGGTAAAATTACCATGTTTTTCGGGTGCCTGTCACTGCTATTCTTCAAAGCCTATATTAACGATATTGGAGAAGCTGGCGATTGCAACAGTGAGAGTGGCTGCTCTGTTTCAGATTTTTTAATCCAGAATGAGCACTATTCTTCGGTTTTTATTCAATGTAATACAATAATGTATGAAGATTTTTCAATGATTATTGATAAAATATCTCAAAATGACGAAGAATTCGAAATAACAGGGAACAGAACCATTGTTAAAGCGCAAAATAATAAAGTTTTGCAAATTCAGAATTTATCTGTTAAAATAATTGATTTTGTATTGGAATCTGTATGTATATCTTGTATAAATTCTTCTCTAAGCCTTGAAAGAATTCAATTTTGCAGTGATAGCGTAATTGATGTTCCAAGAATTGAATCGTTTGAAAGCTCTGTATTATTGAAAGATATATATATATATTTCAACAAGAATCCCATTTTGGCTTTTGATGAGACAACTGCTTTTATTAGCAATTTGTCCATTATTGATTGTTCAACATCGAAGTCTTTTTTTGGATTTCACAAATCTAACATTAGCATTCAAGGGATTAACATGGACCGTTCTAATTCGTATAATATTGGAATTATTCGACAATCATCCCTTTACGTTATTGATTCCGAATTCAAGAATATTTATTCAGAATCTCCAATGTTTTTGATTGAGAATTCCAGTTTTATATCAAGTAGTGTTAGATACAGTTCCATTTTGTCAGATAGTGAAGTGTCCATCGCTCATGTTGAGAATTCTAACAAAATTATATTCTCTGAATGCAGTTTTTCAAGTATTGTTAATCGAAGAATCAACTCTTTCTGTTTTTCTTTTATAAAATCAGTATCAATCCGCTTTGAATCCATTCAAATGACTTTATCACTATGCAGTTTCTTGTTGCTGCATGATTCAACATCAATTATCACTTCATCATCATTCATGAATAACACTGTCCTTCATAGAGGAAAACCTTATTTTGGTATTATTGAGGCTTCATTGAATTCTAAACTTTCCATTGATAGTACAATTTTCTCAAAGAACTATTATCCATTATGCCAAATTCACATTGTAGGATCAATTGTTGAAGTTTTTGGGTCATTATTTATTGATAACACACAAACGATAGGAGGGGTTTTGGATTGTATTAATTCTGTTTGTAACATTAGGCTGACCACAATTGTGAATAATTCTTCAAAGTATTTATATGGATCATTATATTCTTCCAAATCATCAGTCATTATTGAGAATTCGGATATTGAGAATAACTATTCGCCAACCTCACATTCATTGTTCATTCACAATTCATCATTGCTTACAATAATTGATTTATACCATCATGAGTTTAAATCACCAATATATGCATCAGATCATGGAACAGTTATTAAATCAGAGTCTAAGATTCCAAGTCTGATAATTATGAATGGCGCCATTTTGATAACTGATTTCCAATTCAATTTTCTTTATATTGCAGTACTTGTTTTATTAGTGATTTTTATATTTTATAGAGCAAGATATGGATCCAGATTTCGAAATCGGTATTCAAAGTAACACAACAATCTTTTTTTTTGGAGGAGGTTATATAGGAACTTCTTCGCAACAAGTAATTCATTTTCACATTCGTTGTAAAATATCACATCTGACCCGAACATAGTTTCGATATGGCTATCTTGCTTTCATGAAAGAGCGAAATATTAATGACTATTGTTTTTCCGCATTCAAGATCAATTAATTGAAGTATGTTCATAAATTAAGGAATGATATTTGATTTGATTTCTTCTTATTGTAGCTTTGTAATCTGATTTACAATTCTACGATTAAATAAACATTTTGTAAACAAGTCGTTATATTTCATGACATCAGACCCCAGTAACATTGATCAAGGCGATATTATTAAACCTCTTCAAGAATCGAATATTGATAGTAAAATTGAGACTAAGGATCAATTATCGAATCATTTGCAAAATACTATGGATTTATTAAGTGAAGGTGAAGAAATTGTAAACAATGAGAACAAAATAATGGAAAAATCTTCTAACGATATAAAAAAGGCCGAGATATTGAATACTGATAACGAAGAACAGATAAATATATCGAAAGATGGGTTGAATTTTCCACCAAACCAACCAGAACAGAAAGTAGATGTAGTTGTTGATTTAACAACAGAAAAAGGAGAACATGTTGATAATCCACCAAAAATTGGGGTTCCAAATAACATAGAAGAAGAGTCAAAGTCAATTGTTGAAACAAAAGAGTCAGATCATATCACAGATAAGCAAGAATTGGAACCAAATATTTCCAAGAATTTGATAGCAAATAGCCAAATTGGAGAAATCGAGATGACCACAAATAAAGATCATGAAGCCTTGGAATCCCATAATGAAAATCATGCGCACCCATCTGTAGAGACAAATGAAGAAGTTCCCAATCAGCCCCCAAAGCCTATCGAATCTTTTTCGGTATCAGATACCAATATCAGTGAGAGTATTGTCATTGAACAAGAAACAATACCTTCAGAAATAAAACATGTTGAGGCCAAAGAAATATTGGAGACTAATATTGTAGGAAATAGCCAACAAAATATTGATAATGAGAAAAATGGTTTGCATCAAAGTTTAGTTTCCACTCAAGAACTATCTGTGAATGATTGTGATAATAAGGTTAAAAGCAACCTCATCATTGAAAAAAATACCGGTTCTATCTCTAATGATAACGATCAAATCCACTCCAAACCAGACAACACTTCTGTTTATGTACATGATGAATCTGAGAAACTTGTTCCTAATTCGAATAATACCGAGTTAGGGCAAATTCCAAATAATCAAGATTCAAATGAAAAAGACGAAAAGCCAATTGAATCAGAGATGTCTCATAATCATCAAACTGAAGAATCAAATAGGTCTGAATTTTCTGAGATAAAGATTGATGATAATGAGTTTGATACCGATTCGATTAACAAGATGCAAGTCATAAAAGACCCAACTAAAGATCAAGGATTACATAAAGCTGAGCATTCTCATCATACCAAGGTTGTTAAGCAAAATAAACCATGTTTGGAAGTTTCTCAGCCATTTACTGAAAGTGTTGCTGATGAAATTGTTGAAGAAGAAGATCATAATGAAGAAAATGATATAATGATAACCGGATTGAAATCTCCTCGAGCCAAAATTCCAAGAATTCCAGAACCCCGAGAGTCGAGATTTAGTGAAGATGAACTTAAGAATGCTCTTCAGAAGCTAATACAAAAGGGAGTAATGCCACCCCTTGATATGCAATCGGATTTGATGGACTTTGCAAGAAAGCAAAGTGTAGTACATATGATTAACGAGAACTATGACTCTGCTCAGCAAATTGATAATGCAATGAAGCTATTATCATCAAGCCTTAATAGTGATCATATCAAATATGAAAGCGATCAAATAACCAAAGTTATTGCAGAAAGATTGGATCAGGCTTCAAAACAGCAAAAATCTATTGAAGAAACATTTAAGAGTATGATAATCAAACATAAAGAACAAGAACAAGAAAAACTCGAGCAAATGAAGAAAAATCACGAAGCTGAGATTCATAGATTTGAAGAGCAATGGACCAAACCCGAAACTTTGTTACCATACTCTAAACCATCCTCAAAGCTTTTGCAAATGAGGAAAATGCAAAAATCTTTAGCTATTGCCCATGATTTTGAAGGCGCGAAAAGAATGAAAATTGCTTGCGAGGAATTGCAAAATAATGAAAGTGTAAAAGCTGAAAGGAAAGTTGAAATTGCTATGAAATCGCAGTATCAGGCTCTCCTTGACAAACAAGAGAAAGAGATTAAATGTTTAATTAAGAATGGAGAGAGAAAACTTGCATTGCTTGAAAGCCAAAGAGAGATTGAATTAAGATCAAATGAAAACTTAAGAAAACAGTTATCTCTTAAGACCGGATCACAAAAACAAACAAACAAAAAGGCTTCTGTAACGGTTCCCCTTGTTACTTCAAGGGGATCATCAGAAGCAAGATCATCTACCACAGGTCTTTTATCACATAGAACACGAAATCAATTTGCCGTTTTCAAAAGATCCCCAGAAAACTCAAAACTTGATGTTAAACCAATAGAAGTTAAAACAATAATAAAGCCGTTGGCCTCTTCCCCTAGAAAATCAAGCTCTTCCAAAATGACAGGGAGGCCTTCGACAACCCTGCACTAAAACCAGTTTTTGTTTGTCTTTTTTCTTATGTTTACGTTGTAAAATACAGAGCTTATGACTCTCACACAAGCATGTTCTATAGATACTTCCAAGAAGCCAAAACACTCTGTCTTATCTGATACAGAAAGTTCAGACTCATCTGATGCTCGGAAGAAACTATGGATTGATGCTTTTTTTGAACAGCCGTATTCTGATTGGTTTGTTAAAATTCCACAATCTTTCACTAAAGACAGTTTTAATACTTATGGCATTAAAGTAGATGATGTTCATGCCAAATTTGCCTACAAACAACTCTCTGGTTTCATGGATACGTCTGATGATTCGTTCGATTCTGATAGTGAAGACGCTATAGAGAAGTGTACCGAAGTTATATATGGTCTTATTCATGCTAGATACATTTTTACACCTGAAGGACTCTATGAGATGCGCCAGAAATACAAAAATGGTGTTTTTGGTCAATGTCCTCGGTTTCTATGCAAGAAACAGAACCTTTTACCAATCGGAATTTATGACAAAGTAGGTATGGAGAATGCTAAAACGTATTGCCCTTGTTGTCAGCAGATATATGAACCAGACTCGAAGCACTCATCTATTGATGGTGCCTATTTTTCTAAGAGCTTTCCACATTATTTTTTGCTTGAACCAATAATGAATGATGAGAATGGAAAATTTGATGGGCCAATGCCAATGACTAGTGACACTCAATCATGCCGAGTCGCCAAGCAACACTTTGAAATATGATGTAAAAATTAATTTTTATTGTTTAACTCCAATAATATTACCAATCACAGCTGTGCCAGGTGGGATAACAACTTTCATATCATCAAAGTATAGAGGATGATCATCTTTTGTAGCCATATGGTCTTGAAAATCAGATCTAATATGAGAAGTTGGTTTTTCTGTCAATGCATGATGATCAAATGGGCATGAATACCTAGCTTTGTGTTGGTTTCCTGCTTTAAATGTCTCTTCTTGTTTCTTCATTGGGACGTATGAATGCTTCTGTTCACTTTCCCAGAAGCTTTCTGCAGGCTTCAATACTCCTCTTGATAAAACTGGTGCCGGATCTGTCCATTTGGGATGTACAAATCTTTCGCCTGAAACTGGTTTTACCACTGTAAAGCCGGATCTATAAGCAGTACTATCATTTGACTGCATCAAAGATTTACACATTTCTCGGAAAAATCTGGTCCAATTCGCACAAACATCAGCGTACTTTTCAGCTCTTCTTGCCGCATCCTCACTCAATACACCTTTTGAATAAACCAACACTGTTTGTGTTATTGTTCTATCTTTAACAGTTCGTTTAAAAGTGGATGAACATATATCATTGGCATAGGAAGTTTTCATATTTCTTTCTGCCCATTTCTCAATATATGCGGGGTTTTGTTCTGTACTATTGATTTGTGATTTATCATTATCACGAGTTCTAGCAGGTGTTGCACGACAAACTTTCCTCTGCTCTTCTGTAAAATCAATATATGTCAAATTTGTGGTGGATGGTTTTGCAAGAAGATCCTTCGTTTTTGCTTCTTCTTTCATTTGTGCTTCTTTAATGGGAAAATTCCTCCATTCAGGAATTGTATACCTGGAAGCTTGCAATTTATTAATAGTGACTTTATTTTCTAAATCTCCCAAAAAATCATCGTGATCCGTTGTTAGTCTCTTGAAAACAGACTCAAATAATGATAAATTTTCTGGCTGCATCGAACTAACCCATCTATAGGCAGCTGAATGATAATCAGATCTAAAAACAATATCAATGATAGCCTTATGGGGAACTCGAGAATTCATTTAAAATAACGTATCAATAACAGCAAAAAGTTCACAATTTAGAAAGATGTAAAATGGTCACGTTTTGTAAAAGTTGTAAACTAAGTAAATCAAGGTTTAATCTCATCATCCAAGGGATCATCAATATTCACTTCGTTTAGAGCCATTTCAATTTTATCTTCATCACTCCAAATAGAATCTGAATCAGATACATTGACATGTTGTGATGGAGGTGCTCTATTTTTCATGTAGAAATATATCGAAATAATTAGAGCAAATACAACAACGAATCCATATGTGGCAAATGACATATGAAACTCAACCTTGTTCCACGATATATTATAGCCATTGAAAAGGATGTCTTTCCCATAACAATCGATAAAATCAAATCCTACTCCAGTTAATGTTTGTGGGTTGTCATTTGATGTATTGCAATTCACTAGGGTTACGGATATTGAAACATTGAATATGCTAAAAGAACAATTGCTGAAAATGACTGTATGATCTGAATCCAGTATATTCCCCTGAGGAAATGCAATCACTGATTGTTGAATAACAGTGCTCGTACCTAATAATGAAAACAGTGCAATGGATGCCGAACATTGAATCATACTTAAATTGATGATATTCAGTTCTTTGTGTCTACTCTCCAAAATGCAGGAACAATTTACATTATTGATTAAAGAATTATGTATATAAGAGAAATTCGAAGAAGATTTGATAATATAATAAATACTTGAAGCTTTTTGTGATGTTACATTCATATAACTAATTGAGGATTTCGAACTTGATATTGAAACCATTGTATGATCTGTTTCGTGATATTTGTCATTATCAATTAGTAGACCATTAATATTCGAGTCAATTGAGCTTAATTTTATCACAGATGAATACAATGAAGGGTAGCATTCTCGAAAACAACACTTTGACATAGAAAAATTCGATGAACACACATTGATTACCCCGTGATATCCTTCAGAATAGCATCCAAAAAAAGAGCTGAATATAATATCTACACAATTTCCATCTGGATTCACTTGAATAGCCCCTGCTGTTGTGTTATCTGATTTACAATTGATGAATAAGCATTTTTCAATTAAAATGGATTGGTTTTCGATCCTAATTGGCGCATAAAACCGTTTTCCTACCAGTTCAGCATTAGAAAAAAATAATGGAGTGCTTAGAAAATTTTGGAATTTGCATTTATGCAAATTAGCCAAAACATTCCCTCGCAAAAGGTATGAAAAGTGATTTGCAGCGTGTAAATTAAATATTTCCATTGATTTAAATCGATTTTGAAGAAAAGGAGACGTTTTAAAATCCCTATTTATGATCAAGTGTAATATAGAGGCATTCATAAAATGCTAATAAATGGGAAAATAGATATTTGGAGGTGTTTTCCTATAATCGATTAATATTACCAGGTGGCAAATTATTTAATGATAAGGAATACGAAACAAGTCACTGTCAAAAATAAGAAAACTAACAGTTCTCTGGATATAGTGATCAATGACATAGAACGATGCTTGGAAAATGGTGATGAAAGGCTTGATCAAGCTTTAACAAAAAGGATTGTAAATTCTATTAACGATTCTTTTTCTAATTATAATGAAAAGACTGAAGAATTGGTCAGATTCCTTAACAGTTGTATTAACTTATTGCCAATTGCATTCAATTTACAGAATTATACTCTTATTAGAGCATTGTTCTCAATTTTGGAGAAAGAACATCATATTAATGAATTATACGGTATCCAAATTGAATTAAAGAAAGGGTGTATTGTTAATGAATACCTAACAGTTATTTTATCTGAAATTACTGAGATCAAGAAACCAGATTCTACCTTAATACTTCTTTTTTGGGATCTTATCAAGTTAATTTATTCAAATGATGTCAATCTTCATGTGATTTTTAATATTTGCTATCCATTTTTTGGATTGATCGATTCAATATTATCGAACAGTGATGTTTTTAGTGATATTAAGTATATTTACGACATGGTAAATAATTTCATAGGAATTACAAATGGATATGACCTTTTGAAAGACTATGTAATGATGAAATTATGGAATTCAACATTATTACTTTTGGAAGACCCAATTTATGAAAAATCTAATGCAGGCCTATGTGTGCTGGGATGTTTGGTAGAGAATCAAAATAACTCTGTTATTGCTCAAAAGATGCTATCGTCTCAATCGATATGGCAGAGTATTTTTGGTGTTGACAGAGATGAGTATTTTATTATTGAGGTAATTAGGATATATGAAACAGGGGCTTGGAAGATTGTTCCTTCAACATTTGTAATTACTATGTTTGCTAAAGCTTTATTTTGCCTTACATTAAATAGCCTTCAACATGGTTATCGAATCTCAGATATCAGGAATATTTGTGGATTCTTATATCTTTATGATTTAATGAGGTCTTTATTCGATATTAACGAACTAATAGAAGAAATTAGGAGAAGGGTTTTCAAGCACGATATTGTAGTATTATTAATATTGGTAATGGAGTTTCCGATGAATGATTCTCAAAAAGGTTTTATCTCTGAAAAATTAATTGAATTATCACTAAATGAGAGTTTTTACCGAGATATTGAAGTTTTTTTAAAAGATAATGATATGCATTCTTCAAAAATTGAACAAGGGTTCTCATCAATCAAACAAAATTTTATTGATTCTCCTAATTCAAATTGTTTGGAATTGTTCCGTGATTCTTTGATAGGAATGAACACTCCCACAGAGAAAGCTCTTTTTTTGCTTTCATCTGGCAACCTTTCTCATTTTTACAACATTGTGAAGCCAGTTTATCAAGTTCCTAGAGTATTTGATTCAACATTTATAAACTCATTCAACAGTATTTTTAAAAACCTAGATCAATTGGAGAAAATAGAAGTTCTGTACCATTTTGGAATGGATGATGATATTTTTAAAGCAATTTCTCATTCTGCTTCGACATTTATTATTTACATGTCTTCTTTGACGAATCATGAGTATATTATTTCAATAATTACAAAATTGTATAATTTTTCTACGGAATTAGATACAGAATCTTTGAATCAAATCACTAATAAGCTGATTACAATGCTCTTAATGCAAGATCGTGCAAAATATGAGTCATCAATTCTATTTATTTTTAATTGCATTCAAAATAATCAAGTTATTCTAAAAACAGTGATAAGGGAATTTGTAAAACTATTCGATGACTATGTTAATCAAAAATCTCCCAAAAATCCCTTGTCCGAATTTTTGTTTTTGTTAAATCATTATGAGAATTATGCTAATTTATGCTCATTTTTCCAGTTATCTCATTATGATGAACTCATGCCCAATAATTTGGCTTCTGTTATGTTTAATGGGAGAAAGGTTTTTGTAAAAATTGAAAGCAGTATGCCTTTATACATAATACAGAGTCTAATATCCAATATTGTCCATATTCCAGAAGAGAATATTATCATTGAATCAAAGACAGTTATTGATCCCAAATATAAATGTGAAGATTTAGATTTAGATATTAATAAACTAGTTTTTACCAGTAATCAACAAATTTGTGTATATTCACCATCTGAAGACTTGTGCAATATTGGTTTTGTAGATAATGTTCTTGAATATGTAAAAAATAATGATATAAGCTGCTTTGATGAATATGATGACATACTTGCATATCTTCCGACAAGTAAATCAATTATAGATATTGTCAATAATCCTACAGTTTTCTGCCAAACTATCAAAAAGACCAATTCCATTGTTTTTCTCAAATATTTATTTGAGACTTATTACTCTCAATCTAAAAAATCTCCAGAATTGGATCTTCCCAATTGCATAAATGAATTGATTGTTGTATTTCAACCAAGGAGTAACCATTTAAATATGATTGGCATGTTTTCTATGCTATTTGAAAAACTCCTCACAAAGATACCAATCAATAATATTCTTTGTATCATTTTCGATTATGCTAAAAATGGTTCTTTGTTGTTTGACGAATTCAAAAAAGCATTTCTATTTAAAGAAAATGATGCTATTCCATATATTTTGAATGATGATTCTGGGTTTCAATACTTTGTTTCATTGATGTGTTCACAACATTGGGATTTGTTTATAAAACTTCTGGAATCATCATCATTCCCTGATATGGCTTTTTGTATTGGTGCAAAATTGGTATATCAAGAAAACCCAAAGGGGTATCATATATGTAGATGCATGTCTAAGAAAGTTGCCTCAACACATGTTTTTGATAGTTTATTTGATTATTTACTCAAGAGAGTGTGTATGTCTTCTGAACCCATTGATGAGCTTATAGGCATTATTGTCAACATCCACAATGATGAATTGCTAATAAAATATATGAACAAAGTTGAATTATTGATTCATGAATACCAATCAAGAATTCCTCCAATTCGGTTATTGACACTATTTGGTGAATTGGCGAGATCATTCTCTAAGGGAGTTGACTTTATTGATCGTTTTATTAACAATTATTGTAATGTTAGCCTAAATAAATGGAATTATGATATTAAAACAATGTCAAGAAAGAATGATGAGTACATAGGAATCAAAAACCTTGGGGCTACATGTTATATTAGTTCCTCTCTTATTTCATTTTATTATATTGAGTATTTACGGAACATTTTCTTTAGTATTAATGAAGATAAGGTCATAAATTTGATTAATGATACTTTTTATCAACTTCTTTTATCAAAAAGGCCATATGCAAATATTGATAATTTTTGTAAATTATGGATTGGGTGGGATAATAAACCTATTGATGTTCATGAACAACAAGATATTGTTGAATTCATGCATAGACTTATTCATGGATCTCCTATAAATATTCAAAATGAGTTCACCGGAAAGTTATGCAAAACTATTAGGGATAAAAAGTCCCAAAATAATATCGAAGAAGAGTTTGTTGTATTGACTATTCCGATTGATGGTTTCAGTAATGCTGATGCATCTATTCAATCATTATTTCTAGAAGAAGAGATTGGGGAGAAAATGCTTCAGAATAAAATTATTAGTTGCCCTAATGTATTGTTAGTTCAGCTCTCTAGATTTCAATTTGATATGTATTCTGGAGAAAGGATAAAGAAAAATGACTATTTTACTTTCGATAACGAACTCACAATAAATAATGATAGTAATTCAGAAGAATACTGTTTGCAAGGAATTATCCTTCATAAGGGCAATGCGAATCATGGTCACTACATTCCTCTTATCTTTATTAATAGTAAATGGGTAATGTTTGATGATATGGATGTATCTGTGGTGACAGAAACTGAAAAGAATTCTCTTTCATTTGGATCAGGAGACACCTCTGCATACATATTAATGTATGTCAAAAGATCAATATTTAGCAAAACATCATGTATTGCAATTTCAAATGATTCCCAAAAATTGCTCGATGAGGACAATGCTCTTTATCTGAAAGAATTATATTGTTTTAATGAAGATGTGATTAGTTTTGTCAATCGCTATGGTACATTATATCAAAGAATTGAATACTTATTTGGTGTTCTAATCAGATCAAAATACTATCCCTATATTGGTGATTTTATCAGAAATGTCGAATCAGAGCTTATAAATGGGTTACAAGATAATATTTTGTCAATAATGATAGAAAGATCCAGCTCAATTTCCGAATCTTTATGTTACTCAACTAATCAAATCAAGAATCAGATTATAGGGATCATTAAAAAAGTATCTGATCGGCATTCAAGTTTTGATAGTTTTCCATTTTATAATTCGCTTGTTTTGCATTTATCTTCAACTTTTAATTACATTGGTCAGGTTCTTGAAATATCTGATATTTTGATAAGTGTATTGAAAAGGAACGAGATGTTATTAGAAAAAGCAAGGGAGAGTAATTGGACAGAATTTATTGTAAATTGTATTATAGGTTTTTATTCATTGCAAAAATCCGAATCTTTTTATTCGAATACTGATATCAGCCCTGTTTATGCTCTATTCTTAATGGTTTTGCACAAAAATGATGTTTCAAGTGTGAAAGAACTGTGCAATATTAAAGATATGGTTCCAAAAATAGATAAACATATGGTTCAATTTTCAGATGCAATCAAGGCTTCATATGATAAAAGAATTATCACATTGTTTGATGCTTATCCCATTATCAAAGGAAGGATTTCTAATAATGAAATTCTTTCTGAGATTCTAAAGTTTGATAGGGATGCTTCTTTGTCTTTTGACTTTTGTATATCTCAAAATACCGCATTTTCTATGGGAATATCACCAGAACAGTATTTCAAGGGATTGTCATCGTTCTTGAGCAATCGAAGAGATCTTATTCCCAAATACTTTTTGGAATATGCTCAGATTATTTGTGATTCTCTTTTTTCTAATGATCAAAGTATCGCGTTTGAGCAAAATAAATTGGTTTTGTTCTTTGTACAAAAGAAATACATCACTGATTTGCATCAATTAGTTGAGGCAATTATTAATAGAATGAATATATGTCCACCTACAAATTATGTTTACCGATGTTTAAGTGTTATTCTTAAAGAATCCAAATATTCAAGGCTTTGTCCCTCAGAATATCTAATTAATCATCTTCCTTCTTTGAGTATGAATTCCGATTTCTCTCAATGGGCAACCTACCTTTTCTTTTCGGATAATAGCATCACTGATCATATAGTTGGCTTATTTTTCTCAGAAATGGAATATGATCAAATGAATAGGAGACCAATCGTGATAAAATTGCTGATCAAACTATTTAGAGAGCTTGATGATGAAAGTTTATCTAAGTTGGTGATAGATACCCTAATTCCTATAATGATTTCATTTGTTTTCTTCTGCTTTAATAGGAATGATACTAATGATTATTTATATATGATTCAAAGAATGCAAAGAATTGATGAGAATATTGAGTCTGTAATTGCTGAAAACCTCTTAGAGGTTATCGAAATTCCTACTGAAGATATCATCAATTTCATATCATCTTTTATACCAATCTTTAGCAAATTAGAAAATGATAGGATATATTCCTTTTTTGAGAAAATGTTTAAATATTTGCTATCAAATCCACAAGTTGACATCATATCATCATTAAATAGTTTCATTTCGCAATTTTCTGTAATTAGTATAAGTATTATGAGTAATTACACCAAGAATCTGGTTTTATTTTATAACCTGATATGCAATAGCAGAGAATTCGCTAACTTTTTGACCTCTATCACAAAGCTCTCCCCAAAAATTGCTGAATCATTTTGTGAACAGATTATTTTTCAAAATCAATCTGAATGGAGATATGAACAAATTCTTTTAAGGAAGCTAAAGAGCTCAATTGACAATAATTTGGAGTCAATCTGTGTTATTATCAAAAGCAGAATTATGGAAACCCCCTCCAAATCTGATTTGGACGTTGAAAGGGCTTTGTACTTGATAAATAATCATAGATTATCTCATGAATACTTATATCAAGTATTTGAATTCATACGTCAACAACCATGGTATAATACATTAACACCTATCATGAAGAAGGATATTGATAAGATATTAAAATAACATTATTTACTCTAATAAAAGTCTTTCAAAGCATTTTGTATCTCTTTACAGCAGTTGTTTTGGTTTAAAAACAGATCCAATGTTCCATTTTCATAAAAAACAGAAATAACTCTATCTATTACCATCCTGTTTCTATTAGCAAGTTCATAAGCTAAATCTACAGTTTTAGAAATATCCAAGCAAATTTCAGAGTCTCCTGAATCAATTAAGGAAGAGAGAAAATATGGAATTGAACCATTTATGAAACAATCAACTTCATTTGGAGTCATAAGCCTCAAAATACCAGGAATTACGGCCAGAAAATATGTTTTTGCAGAGAAACTTGAATCTTCAAAAATGGATTCATAGTCCAATGTTGAAATAGAATGAAACAGAAAAGGGTTGATCTTCCAGCATTGAGAACTAATCCAAACATTGAGTACTTCAATAATCTTTTGCTGGGTATTATTTATTCCCTTTGAAAAACACAGAACAAAAGCCTCGTGTATGTTAAACTTCATTAGAACTGGTGTCATTTCTTCTCCAAAACAAGCACATTCTTTTAATAATGCCAACCCAGATTTAATAGCTTGGGAATGATTTGTTGATATTTTCTCTCCCATTAGGTTAATTAGCTCTTGGTGGCTATAAAGATATGAATACATATAACCATCACGAGCAGTACTATGAGCAAAAGCTCTCATAGCAGCATTTGAAATTGACAAATCTGAATCAAATGCCATTTTAAGGACAAAAGGATATAGAAGGCTGTTAATTATCCCATTATCATCATTGAATCCTACTCTCAGAACCTGACTTATGGCTTTCATTCTGAATAAAGCCAAAGAAGAATCATCAATTTGCATGCTAATAAGTGTCTCAAAAACATTATTATCGGAAAAAGAATCTCTCAGCTCTGTGGAAGGAATCTTGAAACAATAATACACACAACTTATGGAATACCATTGAATTTCGTATGACCCATCTTTTAAAAACGAAGCCAAATACGGCAAAAACTCTGTTCTTGCAATGAAATCGGACAAATCAATTCTAAATGCAGTGCATTGAACAATATATGCCATTGAATGAAGAATATCTCTTGAGTAAAAACGATTGCACAAACCTTGGATTAAATAATAGACATGAATAATATCAAAATTCATAATAATAGAAGGATCTTGGATGATAGAATTGGTGATACGATTAATAATAAACAAATCAAGACAATCTGTATCAAAATCCTTGAAAATCTCTTGCATTCTGGAATTTCTATCGCTATTTGTTAATATACAATCATCTCTCTTGAATAAAAGATGCTTCAAAAAAGATTTATAAGAGCCAACTTTATATTCCATTTTTTTTAAGTAACATTTGATTATACTTCGAAACATCCCTTTCAAGCATATCTAGATACCCTTTGCTCATCGCTTCATCCAGTTCGATGTTAAGGTCACTCAAAATATTATCTTTGTGCTTCTTAAATACACTAAGTGATTCTGTTAGCATATTGATTTCTTTTTCAAGGCTTTCGCCATATTCTTTTTCAACCTCAAGTTCAGTAGCCGTTTCATCAGGTTCGATGAAATCATAACTTTCAATTTCAGCATGAACCATTTGATAAGCAAGCGTAGATACACCGGATGGATCGCCAAACAGGGTCTGCAGTTCCACAGAAACTTTCCTCCTTTTGTTCTCTGTGTTTTCATATTCTGTTTCGAGTTTTGCTATTTCCGCACGAATTCTCCTAATTTTATCAATGTTGATTGCTCTATCTCCTAACCATGTTGAAACACTGTTCTTTGTTTGGAGGACTTTCTCATTAGTCTGTGAGTTCTGTATGAGTCTCTTCTTATCATTCCGTAGCTTTTCTCGAGAGATTCGAATGCTCTCGAGTAGTTCTGTTTTCTTTTCTATAAGTTCTCCCTTCTTTCTCTTCATTTCTTCAATCAAATCATCCATGTGATTCTTGACCCGTGCAATTATCTCATCTCTCTCATTATTTATCTGTTCGATCTTCTGCTGCAAAAAGTAGTTCTCCTCCATTTGATGATACTCTTCATCTTTGATCCTCTCACGTTCGCTTTCGTAAGTTGATAGGCTATCATTAACAATTTGATTATCCTCTTCTAAATGTCGAATATTTTCCTTGATTTTGGCATTCTTTGTCTTAAAAAGAGCAATATTCCTCCCTAATTCTGCAATTTGCTTGCCAAATTCTTCAATTTCGATTTTCATATCCGTTTCTTCTCTTTCCATTGCTGACAAGAACGAAAAAAAATCTTCTCGATTTTCCTCTTCTTCTTCCTCGTCGAAATCTCCAGAATCATTAACCTGGGCCTCATCAAGCTCAAATCTCTGCAACTCAACTTTGGCACGCAAAACACCAACAGACTTAACAAGATTCTCACATGTCTTTCGAGAAACTTCAATATCATCGCATAAATTACTATAAAAAACCTGTCTTTCAGCACCAATTACTTTTTGCATTTATAAAATCTAAACCAACTCATAGTTGCTAAACTCAAATCATTAAAAATTAATACATATTCTACCTTTTTATAGGATGGATAAATTATATTTTATATTGTAAAATATAAAATAAAGTTGGTAAATCTTCCATGCCGACGCTGCACCACTTTAAAGCTAGTAATGCGAAGAGAATTTGCTTATTATCAGTGAACTCTGTTGAAAATTCCATTTCTAAGGGCCTTGCATCATTTAGTGTAGAACAGATAGGATGGTTAGAGGAGGTTTTTATATATTGTATTTGCCTCCCTCCCGACAAAGAGGGTGTTATTTTTGAGAAATCATATGATCTTATTATGCGATGGTTGGTTTTGGGATGCTCCAGAGAGAATTTGGAGGTAATTAATGGTAGGGTGTTATCTGGAATCAATTGTCTTCGTGCTCTTTTTAATAATGAAGATGCCTCTTCTTATTATCGCCGTGCAGTTGACATGCTCAGTGAAAAATTCTGTTCACAACATCTCCCAATTTCTCAAAGTGTGATTAAGATTATTATTGAGTTTTCCATACAATTATTGAAGAATCTTACTAATCCTGAATATCATCCGTCTCTTTTTTCTTTCTCGTTTAATTTACTTATGGAATACGATTCTGATATCCAGTTTTTAATGTCTTCCTATCGCTTTCTTAATTCTGTATCTATTGCTACAACAGGCTTGAATAGCATATGGCAAAAGAATTTCCAGAGCATTATATCTCGATTTCTTGAAGGATTATGTGTTGGAAAAAGCGATCCATCATTTTATTGTGTAGCTTCTTTGTCATCATCGATTGTTTTTATTGAATCATTCATTAAGATATGGAACCAAAAATTTGGCTTAGAAGAGAAAATCGCACCTCCAAAGCCATCACATAAATTCATAATGCCAATTGTAGCAAAAAAGCTTTTCAAGGTATCATCTCCAACAGAGATGTTTGAATTTACCAGATTGATGTTATTAACTGATATGGGACCATCATCAGAATGGTTTTGTTCCGTGTTGAATAGGTGTTTCAGTAGAATATATAAACATTCTGACATATTGGCAAGGGAATTTGCTGAAACTATAACTCTATACATTTGTCATTATCCCATATCTTCACTTAACTATGGAAAAAGATACTTGAATATTATAGGAAATAGATACACAACTTTTGATCCAAAATTTACTCCTTCATTTTTAATGAACATTTTATCAGTTAATAGAAGCATACCAAAATGTGTTTATACTTTGCTCGATAAATTATCGAAAACACAAAATCTTTCCCCTTATCGCTTTTATATATATAAATCGTGTTTAATTGCACAGCATCAGAAAGCAATTGAAACAAACTTTTCCCAATATATTAGAGCACCATCGCTTCTCTTGTTTTTATTGCATGTATCTCATTTGTATCCATCATTCTTGAGCAAATTACCTATGATAGAATTAATACAAAGCATGACAAACGAAGTTGAAACTCAAGAACTCATAATTCTAATAAATGTTTTCAGCAGCATCCCAATTTCTGAAAATCTTTCGTCAGAAATAACAAAGATTCTTCATACACTGAAAGAATCAATATATGATCCAATAGTTATTATTTTAGTTGATCTTTTGGTTTTTATCATAAATGCATCTCCATTTATCATCAATGATTCAGATAGGATTAAAGCCATCATCAATAGCTATGATTCGTGTTCTCATATTGCTATTGGAAATTTGGTAGTGTCTTTTATCGATACCCACTCTTCATTCGTAATGGTAGTTCGAACTCTAGTTGGGGCATTTGTTTATGATATATATACAAATAATTCCCTTTCATTTGGAGAAAAAGTTGTTTCAACATTAATAAAGCTCGGGATTTCCAAAAATGTTAAAGATGGTGAAATAGGAAATGTCATTCCTTCTGATATTCAGTTTATTAAGCAGTATGATATGCTATCGATTGTTCCTCATCTCGATATCACTGTTTCCGAATTATCCTTATTATCACAAACAGTGTTTTCGGAACACCCACCATCCCAATCATTTTGGTCTTTCTTTGGTCTGATTGGTGAGCAAAAAGCATCTCATTTAGTTCAAATAAATGGAGAGGATGTCGAAATTTCTAAAAACATTAGAAGCATTCATGATAGCATCTTAATGATGAATTTCATTACTAGATCGTCGTTCGATTCTCTTGCTTCCCCTAAAAAACTCTTCGAATCATCAAAATTCCATATAATCCTCAACACATCAAATCGGCACCCGCTCCCCGATTTCCATTGCTGTGGAATTCATTTACTCATTCTCGTTACACCAGTTGAATCTGGTTTCTTAAGAATAGATATCAAAACAGCCATACAACTCTTCGGATTATCACCAGACATCCCTTTTATCATATCCCCATCAGAACTTTCTAAGACTATAATCATAATAATTCATTCATACCTATTGGAAAATGACCCTGAAATATATCTGCAGAACATAAAGCTCAGGAAAACAATTTTGGAAAGAATCAAAAAAGGTTCAAATGACACCCTTCACGACACAGTTTTTAAATGTTTGTTATGATTTTAATTGTGTGCTTTTAATAACCACCGATTGAAAATACGAAAATAATCTTCATAATTTTTGTTTGAAAAAACATAAATGAATAATGTTATTAGGGGTGATGGAAACTCAGGGAATCCTAAACAGCGACTATCTATATCGGAAATATTATCTCATAAATCACAAAGTAGTAGGTTACCTAGTTTGAATCAAAAAAAGCCGGAGCCGTCAAAAACTACCAGTATTTCGTCAATTCTTAAAAGGAAAAATGTGACATATAGACCAAATGTCAATAAAACACATATTACTTCGAATCCTGGAAGTCCTGAACAGTGTAAATATTCAATTAGTCAGTTGGGCGACTTAATATCGCAAAGTTGCAATCCAATCAATGTGAAAATCCTTGCAGATATGAAACCTGAAGTTTTGGCGACAGAAAAGCTGACTAATCTTGAAGGAATTTTTCAATTGATAACACAGCCTGGTTGTTTGACTAGTTTGAGCTATTCTGTTATAAATGATCTAAAAGATATGATTGAGATCAATATATTCCATTTGATTCCGGATATCTCATGTTTTATTATGAATGGAGAGCAAATTCCGTTGATTTTTATCACAAATTGGATAGAAATACAAGCTGTTCACCGTATAATGATATATTTATTACATAGTCTTGATAGAAACTCGATTATTGAGTGGATAAGGACCAATTTTCTTGAGAGATTAGTGGATTTGTTAGATTCTCCTGATCAAAATGAACAAAGCTCGATCGAAAGTGTTTTAAATTACCTCTTGGATGAGTATCCTATGTGTTGCAGCCGCCTTTTTGCCGTTTTTCAGAAAAAAGTACAGTACCATCTCGTTGGGCTGATTCAATATGTGTCAATACCACCAGCAATAAGGTTTTTTATTAGATATTTCAGCAGCAACTCCCTAGAGTGGAATGTCTCATATACTAGGTTTTTCAGATCCCATATTTATCCCCTTGTCTCTACACCATTTATTACTGAATCATATCAGCCTCTAGTTCAATTGTCATCACTCTTCCTCACCAAAGACCCATCCAATGTCAGGTGGTCCATCCTGTATCTCTTATCACACTGGCCTAAATCTAACACATCAAAAGAGGTGGCTTTTCTTCATCAGCTCTCGATTTTGGTACCAGCAGCATCCTCAACACAAGAAGATTTTCTCTTGATGAGGCTTTTAAATCAGATTGTAATCTCAATAGAGTCAAATAACTTTAAAGTGGCTTCAACAGCCCTTAAAGTGGTCTCGGATCAACAATTTCTAGCCCAACTGGCCCCCATAATCAGATTTATGGTACCTGCTCTCAGTAAAAGCGCAAGGATCGCTCAGAACCACTGGAATACAGATGTTCAGACTCTTGCAGCAAACTTCTCTACCCTTATGTCATCAATCGAACTGAGGGTGAGAATTGCTCCCGATAACAATCACAAGGGTCAAAATAGAATTAACAACTGGCACACAATAATATCCACTGCTGAAGAGAATGACAACAGCCTGAAACCAGACACGATATTTGCCCAGATAGGGCAATGTTTGTAAACTATTTGCGATATCCGCATTTTTTCTGAGTTTTTTGCTGTTTTGTAAACTACTTAAATGGAAGTCAGCAACGAAAACCAGGAACTCGGGTTTAATCCACTAGAGTTTCCCTCTCGATGCAGATACAGTCCCATTAATCCCACTTCCATTGCTGAAGTGTGTGATCATTTAGAAGCAGCGAAAAATGCCCAGGATATTCCGACAAAAGTGTTTAATCTTTCGCATGCAATTGGTGGTATGAATTTGGCTCATGAGAATGCATTATTAATGATTGAGCATGATATTACTGATAGATCTAATAACATCAGGACGCTTCCTCACCATTCTGGGGGCGAGCAAGAATTGATATCAACAATACAAGTTTCAGCATGGCTTCAAGATGATTCTGGTGGAATGTATGATCCTATAAATGATCAAATTTGCAAGAATTGCGTTGGACATTGGATGGGAAAGGCTGCATCTCTGAATCAGCATCTATGGCAATCAATTACTTCATCATGCTTTGTTGCCTATCATATTATTGCGTTCCTTTCAATATTTATTGCTTTCATTACTGCATTTGCAAATGCAAAAATTTCCAATGATAGTTCATATAAGACGAAAACCATTTCTATAATTATTGGAGTAGCTGTAGGCTATGACATAATAGCGATGATTGCTGTTTTAGTGCTTGAGACTTATTTCTCTGATGAAACATCGCAATTTGAGGCTTCTGTTGTTCAATCACAGCTCACTAAATGCATTGATAATAGCTTATTAGCACTGTCGTCTTATGTTAAGTCACAAAAACCCAATCTCTTTGCTGATAATGGCCCAATAACACATGTGAAGTATGCTGGATTGTACATTTTGAACAATTTTTATGAGCCTTCAGTTACATTCATTTTTACAGAGAAGAGAACAGGTTTACCTTCAATCAAAGCTCCTGATGTAACTCTTGATCTTTTCGATGATATAATGACCACTTATAGGTTTGCCAGAGAGATAAGTGATAGTACGATTGCTGGTTATGAATCCATTACTCCGAAGACCAAAACGAATCTCGTCAAACTCTTGGTTGAATGTACTGTTAAAGGAAAGGAAGAAGTTCACTTATATATTCTTCGTCTTTTAGCCATATCTTTAAAGAAGCCAAATGAAAGGGAACAACTCATGTTTGAGAATTCCACAAATCTTAACCTACATCATTATATTGGTGGTAGACTAGTCAGAGATTTTATAACAGAATTGTCCAAAGCTCATAAGAAGATGAAAGACACTGGTGATGATCTTTCAAGAAAACTCAGGATAAAATGTGTTCTAGATACTGATTCTGGAGAACAACTTGTTAGTTTCAGGTCTCATGCTTCTAAGATCAAGAATGAATCTGCATAAAAGTTTTTCGTTTATTATAACAATTTATATGAATTCAATTGGATGAACATTCTCGAATTTCCTTAGGTCTTCTGCTAGAGGAATTTCAATACTAGAATCAGTTGGGAAATGGCACAAAGGGCAAAAACCATCTTCCAAAAAAGACTGTTCATAATCAATTTGAGTGAAGATCATTCCGCAACAAGTACAAACATAATATGAATGTCTACCTTGATTAACCCAAAACCAGGATTCTACACCTGATTGAGGTTTGATCTTTTGAATGACGAAGACTTCTTCATCCTCATGATTTGGTATAATTATTGAAAGATGAATATTGAGAGGTTTGCAACTAAAAGAGGAAAACGCTATCCTGGTTCCACAATGATAACATGACAAAGAAGGGAACTTATTTGCATAAAAAGGATTACCATTACATGAGGGGCAGGAAAACTCTATGTTATTGGTATTATTTTGTTTAAAACCATTTGTTGACCTTTGAATGATTACTCTCTGTCCGATAGAAAGCTCAGAACCTACCAATTCCTTGGCTGAATATGTTACCCATTTTTTATATGATAATACACTAGAGCTTTGTAAAAACAGAATTCTAATACTGGTCATATTAATTCCAGGAAGAGCCTCGGTATTATGAACAGAACACACAAAATATGCCAAAAAAAAGACAGTCTCGGCATCTTCAAGGGTAAGGGGCATCAATGTATATGAATTAAGTCTGTGTGCTGCTTTATATGAAACTGCCCGTTGCATTCTTTGATAATATTCTTTAGGATTGTTGAGTGCTGATAAAAAAGAAACAAATGAAAGGTCATTTAACCTGTTAGATAGAATCAAATCTGACATAATTTTTTCAATCATATATTCTCGAGTTGAAAACTCGGGAATTGAGAAAAATGCAAGTGAACTCTCATAATAGCGTTGCTGCTCAAACATACTCATAAATAATCGTGGGTATAAAAACTTACTAAGTTTGTTATTCAATGTAGTTGTTGATATGGCGTCTTTCCACAACCCCATCTGGATTTGAACAGATAATAAAAGTTCAAGTTCCTGTGAATGGTGTGCGACCCTAAGAGCACTTTCCTTTAGACCTGCACTTAAAAACATGGAACATGCTTCTTTCGAAAACTCCGGTGGAATTCTGAAATGAGCCATTTCTCTCTGAAGATGATGATTTTTTGCATAAAGAAAGGCATCTTTCCATTCATTTCTAAATATCTTTGTTTCTAAAACTTTATATTTATCAATAGATTCACTTCCAATATCTTCTATTTCATATGTATCGGGTTGGCCCAAATAGCGCCTTAATTCTCTCTCTTTATCTGATGAGTTTGCTAAAACATGGTGAAGAAAATATGATAAATATTGATCTGATGGGTGGCATAATATATATGCTGTATTTATTTCCATTTTTTCAAGAGCAATTTTGGCAAGCTTATTTCTTTCAGATGTTTCTATACCAATATCAAGAAATGAAACAATTTCTCCCCATTTTCCTTCATTTACAAATCTATCAAATGGAATTGTGATTTTGACTTCTTCTACAATACCTTGGTTAGAAACATACACTGAGGTTTTTGAGAAGGCCGAAACATATCCCTCAATAAAAATCTCTTCTATTTGTTCACCTTTGTACAAAATATAAAGTCTATCTGACGAACAATATGATATAAGGTCATCAATTCTATCATTAAATGCTATGCTTGTTACATTATCACAAACTCTTTCAGTAATTGTTTGAATCACATTATGTCGATATAGAACATGGTTTTCATCTATGAAAAAAATGAGATTATTCCTTTTTTGTATAGTTAATATACTTCTATTATGTGTTATTATTTGAATTGGTTTTTTTGTTTCGAAATTTACTTGGTAAATTCTTCCATTTTGGCATCCAACAAGAGCCCCATCAGAAATACAAGGAATTGAAATCAAAGATGTAATCATTGAATCAAATTCATATTTACAGATACATGTTCCAATAATATCAATGAATGAAAGGATAGTTTTCCTAGCAACAATAACATGAATATTAGTTACAATACATGAACAATCTTTAAAATCTCCGGATATCTCAAATATTGGTCGATTCATATTTTCAAATGAATACAAATGTAGTACATGGGGGAAATGAATCATAAGGTATCTTTGTGACAATGAGATGGTATTAATAATGTTTTTATAAGTTAACTTTTGAAGCTGTCTTGTTTCAATATTCACAATATTAATTGTGTTAATGCTGCATTTTGAACACATATAAGGATATGAGAATGCGAAAGAAAACATAAAATTTATAGTTAATACTTCAACAATACCCTTTGAACCACCAATAGCAATCTTTCCATCATTTGCCACAATAATTGTCCATATCCAAGTAAACTTGGTTTGTATCTCTCCTAAAAATGAAAGTCCTGTTGTAAACACAGCAATACTGCCTCCAACCCCACCAAATAAAATGAATTGATCATCCTTTGAGAAAAAAGCAATACTTGTTGCCACAAAAGGAAGAGAATTCTTTCCTACCAATGTTTTGTCACTCAATCGAAACATTGAAACATGACAATCAATATCTGCAACGACCAAATATTCAATGTCATCTATTACAACAAACTCCATTGTTGTTATCAGTGCTGAAAATGAATATTGCTGAACAACACTGTGAGTCAACACATCGAATAATAATAATGAACAATCTTCAAAAGTCAAAGCATATGTATCAGTAAGAATTGAAAATTTTCCACAAATAGGTGTAGATTTCATTTCTAATCTATCAGACTTCAGTGAATCAGGAGTCCAAATATGTAGATCTTGCGAAGAAACTGCGATCATATATTGACGTGAATGGCTCCATGCAATAATTCGAATTCCAGAACGGGCCCGAAACTGTGCAAAGCCAGAATTTTGTGAATTTCTCCAAATAATTACAAATCCATCAACACTGCCAGAAGCGAACAGTTCTCCGTCGTATGAATATCCAATAGTTGATATTTGAGTTGTGTGGAACTTTTTTTTCTCGATAATGGAGCCATCGCCGGAATTTAAAATGTATACAACATTTGCCATAGACACAACCAATTCCGAAGATCCATTACGAAAAAAAGCAGAATTTACTGGCCACTCTGAGTTTTTATGAGATAAAAATTTCGTCCAGAGTATTTTTTGATCCATGTTAAAATCTCGATATTGTTTTTAATATGATTCAACACAAAGATCATACAAATCATTTGCCAATTTAGATATTTTCTCATCATTATCATCAATGATCGCTAATAGTGCTTCTTTCCCTCCATAATTAATGAACATATCAACCAATAATTCATTTCCATCATCAATTTCGAATATGGATTTCATTCGTTCCATAATAAGAACCGATTCGGAAGGCTGGCGATCAGACAGAGCATCCACAATCATCTTCATTGTTTCACATGATATCAAATCACTTTTCTTCAAAGAATCACTCACAACAAGAAGCAATTCCAACACACATTGTTTAACACTAAACTTGGATTGATCCAGTAATGATAACCACTTATCTTTATATTCGGCATTAACCAAATCTTGAGCAAAAGATAACTGTGTATCGACATCAACAATATTAATTAGGGCTTTTGCCGACAGTTTTTGAATAATATCATTTGGAATGCTAATTGCATTCATAATGAAGTCAAAATATTCTTGTACTATTGGTCTTGACATCATGCTCACTTGGTAGAATATAATTCCAACAAGTGTAACAGTGTTTTCAATCAATTCTTCATCTTTTGTATCATTTATTTGTTCTAGATAGTCAGATAACTTAATATCATTTATAATTGTGTATGAATTCTCAATGCTGCCTTTCGCTAAAACAAGTAGAGTAAAGATACAAAAATGTTTGGAAATTGAACAATATGAGTTATTAATGATTAATTCAATGAACATATATATATCTGTTCTTGGAGTAAAATGGCTAAAATATGAACTATATTCGAGGAAGAGTTCTTCCGAAAACAGATTTGGATCATAACACCCAGAAACAAATTCTCTAAACTGTGAAAGCAGATCTCTCATATCATAATTCGTATTCATCCCTGAAACTATCAAACTAGTGAGTGCTGATACTGGTAATTCGATAATCAAATCATTACTTCGATTCTGATAAAACTCAGAGAGTTGATAGCATGCATCCTTAACAACATTGGTGCTAAATAGAATCCCCGATATCAAAATATCTCTTTCTGATAGGTGGTAGTAAAAATAGTTAATGTAACTGGATTTTTCGGATAAAATGGTATATGAATCACGAAAAATGGACAAGAAGACAGGACTTTGGAGAATACGCAATATTGATTTATCCCACCTTAATATAATTGATTTTAATGTAATTATGGTATAACTCCATAAATCCTTAAGATAACAAGAATTAAGAAACTCCAAGAACATACTTGATATAAAAAAGTCATATAAATATGCTTCTCCATTCTTTATATAGTTATTTATTTGCAAAAAAGATTGTTCAACCATTGATAAACTACCATTTGTAATAAATTCAATCAATTGTGGCATTTCTTCATTAAAATCGTTTAAATCAATAGAAACTTTATTATTGGGATCATTACAATGGCTTTCATAATTCAAAAGAAAACTTGGGCGATTCCTGAATGGGATTTGAGCATATTTATAAGATTCCATAAATTTATTCAGAGAAAACATTATAGAATCTCCATGAACCATCTTTAGATGCTGTAATGATATTCGATGACTCCTGAGATATTACACATCCAACTACTGGAGAAGGACACTCATCGAATCTCTTATATAAACGAAAGTCAAGTTGGCTCCACACAGCAATTGATCTATCCATTGATGAACTTATGAGGGTATCATTCCATGGTACAATTGATGTGACAGGACCGTTATGAGCAAGAATTTTCTTTGATCTTTTCAAATTCCTTAAATCCCATACATGAATTGAATTATCCCCGCCCCCTGTGATCACATGGAATCCTCCATCAAACTCAGAGCAAATGATTCTTCCAGAGTGACCCGTTAATACTTTAATTGAACTACAGGATCTTAAATCCCAAAGTCTACCCACTGTATCAACCCCACCTGCAAACGCCAGAGAGCCATCAGTGTGACACGAAACCGTGTTAACAAGTCCATCATTTGAGAGCATAGATGCAACTGTTTGTTGTCTTTTCGTGTCTATAAGAGCCATTTCACCATTTCCAAGACCAGCAACTGAGTACAGGCCTGATGGGTGGGGTCTTACACACTGAACAATTGATCCTAGATTTATTGAAGAAGAATCTCCATCTGCTGACCATGTCCTAAATGTCTGATCCGATGACCCACTTATAATACTGGATCCATTTATCATTGAAACTGATGTAATTCTATCAGTATGCCCCTTAAGGATGATAAGTTCTTTCATTTCTGACACAGACCAGATAGAAATGTTGCTAGAGAGTGATCCCATAGCAAAATTATCACCAAAAACCGAAATAGATGTCAATGGGCGCTTATCAGCATGGTCGCATGCGCTTAATTCATAGTTTGAGAATGAATGGCCAATTTGATTGGCTTTTTCAATTCTCTCTTGGCAGATAGGTATCTCATTCTTCAACCTCATCTGAGATCTTGGCAAAGAAAAATCAATAAAAAAAGCTTTGGCTTCTCCAACAAGATTTGAACCTTCCACATACTTAGGTACATATTGTTGTTGTTCTTCGGATATTTTAACATCTTCCGCAAGTCCTTTTGCTAGTTTCTCTCGTAATCTATTTTTTCGATCAATCGCTCCTTCACCAAAAAGACATATGGGTTGTTTAATTTTCCGTAAATATTTCATAACATCAATGTCATCTGTAGGAACAGGAATCTCTTTCATCCTCTTTTTAAGCACAAAATCTTCATATAGCTTTCCCGTTTCTTTCATTAATAATGGATCATGATTAATAATGAACAAGATCCATATTTAATAGTTGATCTACAATATATATGCAGAAAGTACCAGATATTATCAAAGTGTGTGAACAATTAGACACAGTTATATCTGAAGATATCGAGGGCATTAACTTTCTTGCGAGCTATTTAGAGAAACGCTATTTATTGGAGGAACAGTTCTATGAAGGAATCCATAAGTTTTTTGATGCCAGCCCAGGATTCAAATCATCTAGTATGCATCTAATGCTTGATGAAATGTTTGCATTACGCAAAAAACATAAGGCTATGGCTGATAACATAAAAAACCAATTCATTCCCCCAATTTCTAAGTTTAAAAGCTATGCCATGAGAGAACAGAAGCAATTCAAAGAAAAAGTGAACTCAATTAAAGATTCTGTTAAAGTTCTAAATAAGAAACTTGGGATTGTTCAATCACAATATGATCAAGCAAAAATTGATTCTCTTCATTTTTCTCCAAACAAAGCCGAAAAATCGAGAAGAACATTGAAGAGTCTTGAGTTAAATCTGCTGAGCATCCGAAAAGAACAACAGGAGCAAAATCAAAAAGTATATGATGAGCAATACCCGAAACTTATGAGCGTTGTGAATGATTTGGACTACTCGATTAGAACTACTATCAAAAGTTCCGTTTTAAATTTGGTTCATTACGAAATGATTACCACAGAACAAGAATTAGATGATTTGAACACTGTTCATGTATCAACAGAAAGATATGATCCAACTCTTGAGACTAATAAAATGTCCAAAGCTTTGGGTTATGAAACCAAGCAAAGAAAGATATATGCAATTGCATTAGCAAACTATGATGGAAATGATCCCCATGATTTGTCTTTTTCAAGAGGACAACTTATTGAGGTCATTAGACAACACCCATCTGGATGGTGGGATGGGGATACATTCGGAAGAAAAGGTATCTTCCCGATGACTTATGTAGAGATTATTCCTGATATTATTAATAATGCACTTATCATTAATGAACTTTTTGAAGTTGATCATAGGTTTGTTGCAGAAGAAAAAGGTCAAATTAGTTTAGATAGAGGTGATGTTGTGTTTGTTCGCACCCTCATTAATGGTGTTTGCGAAGGATACAATTATGGAACTAGAGAAAGTGGTACATTTCCTCAAAAAATTGTTAAAAACATTAAAAGTTTTAGACAAACATATTATGTATCAAACCAATAAACATAGAATTATTAATGTGATAATATGAAAGTTTTGGAGATAACTTGTATCGATGACTTTTTCACATTTATCTCATGAATGAACCCGGTTGATGAAATCAAAACGAGGTCATTATCAGTCAAAAAGGAAGTATCAACAGAAGATATTCTTCCTATGGCTAACTTTGAAGCAGCTCGTGGAGGATCACTTTCGTTAGGATCCCTTTCCTCCATATGAAACATATGGGCGGTTCCTGTCTCACTAACAACAACTAAAAAATTGTTATTCTTTGAAAAAGACATTGAGAGTATTCTAGATGTAAGAGTACCCCGACGAAAAACACCCAAGAGAGTTCCATTAGCGCAGTCAAAAATCCGGATAAGAGTTCCTGTTTCGCTTGCTGTAGCGATTAAAGATGAGTCATTTGTAAATCGGATCATTGCTAATGCATGATTGTGAGCACTGATAAATACAGGGCTATTATCACTGGGCATAATTGATATCCTAACAGAACCTGGTACCAATCCACAGACAGCTATAAGAGGTGAATCTGATTGTGATGAAAGATCCCCAACTCCAAAAGGATTGTGGTGTGTAACCATATCAAAATGTATTACTTTACGATCAATATCATATACACATATTGATTTTTCCAAAATAATCAGTAGATGCCGACCCCTCATAACCAAATTCATAATTTCTTCGGAAAAATCGAGTTCTCCTTCAGCTTCACCAAAATAATTGCTCCATATGTATAATTTATACTGATTATTACCTTTAATAGTTTCTATTGATGAAAAAGCCACAATATTGCCATCATGAGATAAAACAATCCGATCTATCAAAGAATTCATGAATTCTTTCTTAAATTTCAATTTTAATGGTTTCGTTTGATATATAAAGAAACTATGATCCAGACAAACTGCAAAATGAGATGCATTCTCGCAAAAAACAACTTTGGAATCTTCAAGCATGAATTTACAAATTTTATTCAACTCTTACCCCGTTTTCCTTGAGTACCTGGATAATCCCATTAATTTGGCTGATTTTATTAGAAAAAAAGCACAATTTCTTCTGGGCAATCCTTTCTATTACAAGATTCGAGTTGTTTTCAAGAACAGCTCTTTTTATCTCAGTGTATGGACATAGTATCCTTGGCTTTATCTTGTCTAGATCATAGTAGAGCATTATTCTACAGTTATCCACACATAACAGGCATTGAGATACCACTTCGCCAAAAGGGCCATTTTTTCCCAGATTGACAATCGCTTCATGTGTAGAAAAATTATAGCTTGGATCAACCATATCCTTCAATTTGCATACCCATTTCTGAATAATCGACGTATCATCATTCATAAATAAAAACGTATGTGTCCTAAAATACATAATAAATCCAACTATTTTCCCGCTCTTCTTTTTTGAGTAAAAATCAACACTAATCATCTGTTTTGCGCAAACCTTCACCACCATCCCAGACTTCTTCTCACAAATCACTATCTTACCATCAATAAATAAATCTAAAACTACACAAACTGATTCGAACCAGCGACCAAATGAGGACTCGTTGTCCTGGAACGAAAAATCATCACTTAGTGCCCTCATCTTCAGTTACAAAACCGTTTAAGTCTATTTTTCAACATGAATTTCATGGGAGATTTCATTCAGTCTACACAGCGGGAAGTAGTTGAAGAGGTGCAAAAGCTTGTTGAAGAGAAAGGAATCAAAGATCGAGTTTTATCTGAAGCTCAACAAATTGCACAAAAGACCGCCAACCATCTTCTTGACCCAAGTTCTCCTGCTCCCGAAGTTT